>Ga0255338_1000447_pt1 | contig 136600 bp, 128 predicted proteins | sample MeOH1_35cm_T4_19_FD_203715 | JGI IMG/M metagenome (GOLD analysis project Ga0255338, IMG submission 203715) | Sandy soil microbial communities from University of British Columbia, Vancouver, Canada - MeOH1_35cm_T4_195 | ecosystem: Engineered > Artificial ecosystem > Sand microcosm >... | reverse complement strand
CCACCGGATGTTCCCGCTGACGATCAAGGGGCTGGAAGAGGCGATGCGGCTGCTGTCGAAGTGACTTCCGCCCTCTCCCCCCCGGGGGAGAGGGCCGGGGTGAGGGGGTTCCGAATACACCCCCGACCGTCGGGGGCGCAGCGGCGCGCTCGCGCCGCGCTGGCGCCCCCGACAGGAATCGAACCTGTATCTAGCGCTTAGGAGGCGCTCGTTCTATCCATTGAACTACGGCGGCTGGGGAGCCATTGTAAATGGCGGCGCGCGCTCAGCGCCCCGCGAGCGTCCCCACCAGTTCCTTGAACGCCCGCGCGCTGCCCTCCAGCGCTTCCGCGTCCGGCACGACGTCCAGCAGCCGCAGCGGGCGGTCCACCACTTCGAAGTCGGTCGGCGCAGCGACGACCTGGATGCCTTCGCGCTCGAACAGCGCGCGGGCCCGCCGCATGTGCAGCGCGGACGTGACCAGCAACACCTTGTCGATGTGGCGAGCGCGCAGCAGGCGGGCCGACCAGGCAGCGTTCTGCGCGGTCGTCACGCTGCCCGGTTCGAGCAGCATCGCGCTGTCCGGAACGCCGAGTTCGCGCAGGAACTGGCGCATGGACTGCGCCTCCGGCGCTTCGCCCTCATGGGCGCTGCCTCCGGACAGCAGCAGCAGCGGCGCCTTGCCGGCGCGGTGCAGCCGCGCGGCGTGCCACACGCGGTCGGCCGCGGCGCCCAGGTCGGGGTGCGGGCGCTGCGGCGCCCTTGGCCCGCGCACGGCGCCTCCCAGCACCACGATGGCGCTGGCCGCCGGCATGAACTCGATGTTGCGCGGCCCGGCCTGATCCTCGAGCCAGCCGCGCAACGCGTGGCTGGCGACGGGCATCGACCAGATTCCGAGCCACACCAGCCCGCCGGCGATGACGGCAAGCCCCCGGCGGCGCAACGTGGCGCTGCCGAGCGCGGCCGCGGCCAGCCCGGCGAGCCCGAGCAGCAGCGCCGTCCCCAGCGGCGAGATCGCCGCGATCACCAGCTTCGCAAGCACCCCGACTCCTCATGCTTCATGTCGAGCTCATCTTATCCAGCGCGACGCCGGTCGCCTCCTACATCCTCCGTCGGCAACGGCCGACAGACGACGGAGCGCCGATATACCTCTTGCCACGGTCGTTCGCAACCGGTTACAGCTGTGACGGCAGGCTTGCAAGGGCGGTGTTGCCGGCGCCGGCATCGTGCTTAGCATGGTCGCGACGAAAGCAGATTTCCGGGCAGAGACAGCAGAGAGGATTTCCCCATGTCGCCAGCCGACTTCCGCGTCGAAAGCAGCCACCCCATCACCGGCCGGCTCTGGCCCGCCACCGGCCGCCAGGAGTATTTCTTCAACAACCGCGACCTTGCCGTGGCGATGGCCGCCAAGAGCGTCACCAAGCCCTCCGGGCAGGAGATCCGGGTCGTGCACGTCCCGACCGGGGAAGTCGTGTTCCGCAAGCCGGCGTCGCCCCGCGCCGAGTGGGGCGACGAGGTCTGAAGGACGCGCCCGCCTTCAGCGGGCCGGCGAGCGCAGCGTCCGGCTGAGCAGCATCACGGGGATCAGCCCCACCAGCACCAGCGCCAGCGAAGGCAGCGCCGCTTCGCCCAGCCGCTCGTCGCGGGCGAGCTGGTAGGCGACCACCGCCAGCGTGTCGGTGTCGAACGGCCGCAGCACCAGCGTCGCGGGCAGTTCCTTCATCACGTCCACGAACACCAGCAGCGACGCCGCGGTCGCCGAACGCCGCAGCAGCGGCCAGTGCACCCGCGCGAGCAGCCCGAACCCCGCGGTGCCAAGCATGCGGGCGCTGTCGTCGAGACTGCCGGGAATCCGCGAGTAGCCGCTCTGCAGCGACTGCAGCGCGACGGAAACGAAACGGACCAGGTAGGCCCACACCACGCCGACCACGGTGGCCGTGACCAGCGCGCCGATCCCGACCTGCGGCGCCGCGGCCTGCAGCCAGCCGACCGGCAGCAGCAGTCCGACCACGATCACCGCCCCCGGCACGGCATAGCCGAGCGCCGCCAGTTGCACCACGCCCCGTGTCAGCGCGTCGGGCGAACGCCGCAGGCTGAAGGCCAGCACCGTCGCCAGCAGCACCGCCAGCGCCGCGCTGATCGCTCCCAGCCGCACGCTGTTGAAGGCCCACTCGGAGAACCGGTCCCAGGGCAGCACCGACCAGTCGGCCGCCAGGGGCCGCAGCATGAACAGCACCGGGAGCACGAATCCCGTCAGCACGGGCAGGCCGCAGACCGCCCACGCCAGCGCCAGCCGGCCGCCGGCCAGCGGCACCGGCCGGTTCTCCGCCGATCCCGAGCGGCCGCCGCGCGCCGTGACGAAACGCAGCCGGCGCTGGGCACGGCGCTCCAGGGCCAGCAGCAGCGCCACCAGCGCCAGCAGGAGCGTCGCCAGCTGCGCGGCCGCGATCCGGTTGTCCATCGCCAGCCAGGCCTTGTAGATGCCGGCGGTGAAGGTCTGGATGCCGAAGTAGCTGGACACGCCGTAATCGGCCAGCGTCTCCATCAGCGCCAGCGCCACGCCGGCGGCGACGGCGGGCCGTGCCAGCGGGAAGGCGATGCTGAGGATGCGCCGGCGCAGCGGCGCGCCCAGCAGGCGCGCGGCCTCCATCAGGTGGCCGGCCCGTTCCACCAGGGCGGTGCGGGCGAGCAGGTAGACGTACGGATAGAGCGTGAAGACGAAGACGAAGGCAGCGCCGCCGGCGCTGCGCACCTCTGGAAACACCCGCCCCTGCAGGCCGAAGGTCGCGCGCAACCAGGTCTGCAGCGGCCCGCTGAACTGAAGATAGTCGGTGTAGGCGTAGGCCACGACGTAGGCCGGCATGGCCAGGGGCAGCAGCAGCGCCCATTCGAAGGCGCGGCGACCGGGAAAGTCGAACAGCGTCACGGCGGCGGCGCTCGCGCCGCCCACCAGCGCCACCCCCGCGCCGACCACCAGGCACAAACCCAGGCTGGTGGCCGCATACGCCGGCAGCACGGTCTGCGACATCTCGCCGAGCACCTGCGCGCTGATGCGGTCCCATTGCAGCCACGAGCCCGCGATCGCGAGCACCGGCAGCACCAGCAGGCCGGCCACCAACAGCAACAGGGTGTCTTGGAGCCGGCGCACGGCCATCGGGGGAAAGGGGAAAGGACGGGGAGCGGACGAAATGAGAATTGTAAGCATCTAAAATCGATGCCATGTTCGTTCAAGTCTCGCAATTGCGGGTGCAGTACCCGGGCCGCCCGCAGCCGGCGGTGGACGAGGTCTCGTTCGGACTGGCGGCGGGCGACATCGGCGTGCTGATCGGCCCATCGGGCTGCGGCAAGACCACCTTGTTGCGGGCCATCGCGGGCCTGGAGCGCGCGAGCGCGGGCGAGATCATCATCGGCGGCGCCGTCGTGGAGTCGGCCGACGTGCACGTGCCGGCCGAAGCCCGGCGCATCGGCATGGTGTTCCAGGACTACGCGCTGTTCCCGCATCTGGACGTGGGCCGCAACGTCGGCTTCGGCATCGAGCACCTGCCCCGGGCGGAGCGCGTCTCGCGCGTCGCCCAGGCGCTCGAGCTGGTGGGCCTGGCCGGCATCGAGCGGCACCACCCGCACGAGCTCTCCGGCGGCCAGCAGCAGCGCGTCGCCCTCGCGCGGGCGCTGGCGCCGCGGCCGCAGCTGCTGCTGCTGGACGAGCCGTTCTCCAATCTGGACATCGACCTGCGCGAGCGACTCGCGCACGAGGTGCGCACCATCCTCAAGGCGGCCAGGACGACGGCCTTGTTCGTGACGCACGACCAGATGGAGGCCTTCGCGATCGGCGACACCATCGGCGTCATGCACGAGGCCCGGCTGCACCAGTGGGACGATGCCTACACGCTGTACCACCGTCCGGCCACCCGGTTCGTCGCGGACTTCATCGGGCACGGCGTGTTCGCGCCGGCCACCCTGCGGGAAGTGGAGAACCAGGTCGTCGTGGAGACGCCGCTGGGCGAACTCACCGACATGGCCGAGTGCCCCCTGCCCTGCGCGTTCGTCGGCGGGCAGTGCGACGTGCTGCTGCGCGCCGACGACATCGTCCACGACGACGCGGCGCCGGTGAAGGCCGAGATCCTGCGCAAGTCGTTCCGCGGCTCGGAGTTCCTCTACACGCTGCGGCTGGCCAGCGGCCAGATCGTGCTCGCGCACGTGCCCAGCCACCATGACCACCGCATCGGCGAATGGATCGGCATCCGTGCCGAAGTGGACCACGTGGTCACGTTCAACCGCACCTGCCAGCTGAACGGAAACGAGCTGTGCCAGCTTCCGTGCAAGATCCTGCCGGCGCAGCAGGCGGCCGCGTCAGCCGAGCCGCCTCGAGCGGACTGAGCACGCTCGGCAGGGGAAACCAACAGCCGGACGCAGAGGACGCGAAAGATACGCAGAAGTCGCAAAAAAGACAAAAAGACAAAAAGAGTTTTGGAATTTCTTTTTTCTTCCGGCTCTTTTGCGTCCTCTGCGTACCCTTTGCGACCTCTGCGTCCGGCTGTTGGGTTTCCTCACTTCTCGCGCAACGCGGCGACGGCTGACCGCAGGTCGGCCGCCCATTCGCGGCGGCTGCGCCCGAGCGCTTGCTGCGGTTCGCCGTAGTGCACCACGGCCACCAGCGGCGGTCCGCTCACGGTGCGCCACAGTGACGCGGCCAGCGTGTCGTCGCCGATGTAGATCGGCGTCCGGCTCGCCGCGCGCGTGGCCGCGTCGATGAAGCTCAGGCCGACCGGCTGCGCCGGCACGTGCGCCGAGACCGCCGCCTGGATCAGGTTGGCGTGGAACGGCAGGAGCTTCGCTCCGTCGCTGGTGGTACCTTCCGGGAACACGGCGACGACCTCGCCGCGCTGGAGGCTCGCGGCCATGGCGTGCACCACCCGCATCGCGTCGCGGCGCGATTCGCGCTCGATGTAGATCGTCCCGCCGCCGGTCGCCAGCGTCCCGATCAACGGCCAGCGCCTGACGTCCGCCTTGGACACGAAGCGGCAGTACCGCGCCGCGTGCATCACCAGGATGTCGAGCCAGGAGATGTGGTTGGCCACCAGCAGCACGGGACCGGTCCGCGGCGGCTCGCCCCGCACTTCCAGCCGGACGTTGAGCAGGGCCAGCATCCGGCGCGACCACGCCTGCACGCGCGCCTCGCGCTGCGGCTCGTGCAGCCGCGGGAACACCACCAGGATGGTGGCCAGCCCGCCCAGCGCGTGCAGCAACGCGCGCCACAGCCGCCACGCGGCGCGCAACGGCCCCACTTAAACCCGGTCCCAGCCTTCGTAGGCGACGTTGCCGGCGGCGATGGTGCAGCGCACCCGCGCCGGCAGTTCGTAGCCGGAGAATGGCGTGTGCTTGGCCTGGCTGCGCAGCGAGTCCGCGTCGATCGTCCAGTGCGCCCCGGCATCGAAGATGCACAGGTCGGCGATGCCGCCCTCCACCAGTTGGCCGACGCTGGCCTGCAAGGTGCCCAGCGCGCGGCCCAGCACGCGGGCGGGCTCGCTGGTGAGCACGGCCAGCACGCGCGGCAGGTCGAGGCCGCTTTCGCGGCCCCATTTCAGCGCCAGTCCCAGCAGCAGTTCGAGGCCGGTGGCGCCGGGTTCGGCCTCGGTGAACGGCAGCGTCTTGGCGTCGTCGCTCACCGGCGTGTGGTCGGACACCAGGGCATCGATGGTGCCGTCGGCCAGCGCCGCGCGCAGCGCATCGCGATCGCGCTGCTGGCGCAGCGGCGGGTTCAGGCGCATGCGGCTGTCGAAGTAGCCGATGTCGACGTCGGTGAGGTGCAGCGAGTTGATGCTGACGTCGCAGGTGACGGCGAGCCCGCGGTCCTTGGCTTCGCGCACCAGCGCGACGCCGGCGGCGCTGCTGATGCGGCACAGGTGCACCCGGGCGCCGGTGGCGGCGACCAGCTCGAAGATCGTGTGCAGCGCGATGGTCTCGGCTGCGACCGGCACGCCGGGCAGGCCCAGCCGGGTCGCCAGCGCGCCGCTGGCGGCGACGCCGCGACCGAGATGGAGCTCCTGCGGCCGCAGCCACACGGCGTACCCGTGGGTCGACGCGTACTGCAGGGCCCGTTGCAGCACCTGGGTGTTGCCCAGCGGCACTTCGGCCTGGCCGAAGCCGACGCAGCCCGCCTCGGTGAGTTCCATCATCTCGGTGAGGACTTCGCCTTCCAGCTTGCGCGTGAGCGCGCCCAGCGGGAATACCCGGGCCTGGTGCAGTTTCTCCGAGCGGAACCTGAGCATCTCCACGAGGCCCGGCTCGTCGAGCACCGGGTCGGTGTCGGGCGTGCACACCAGGCTGGTGACGCCGCCGGCGACCGCCGCAGCCATCTCGCTTTCCAGCATGCCTTCGTGCTCGTAGCCCGGCTCGCCGAGCCGCGCGGCGAGGTCCACCAGCCCCGGCACCACCAGGCAGCCCCTGGCATCGATGACCTTGGCCGGCGCGAAGTTGTCGGGAATGTTCTTGATCGACAGCACCCGGCCGGCCGCCACGGCGACGTCAGCCAGCTCGTTGTAGTTCGACGCCGGATCGATCACCCGGCCGTTCCTGATCAGGATCTTCATGATGCTTCCGTCCCCGCCACGATGCTCATCACCGCCATGCGCACGGCGATCCCGAACGTCACCTGCGGCAGGATGACGCTCTGCTTGCCGTCGACCACCGCCGAATCGATCTCGATGCCCCGGTTGATCGGGCCCGGATGCATCACGATCGCGTCGGGCCTGGCCAGCTGCAGCTTCTCGGGCGTCAGCCCGTAGCTCTTGAAGTACTCCTGCGAGGACGGCAGCAGGGCGCCGCTCATGCGCTCGTTCTGCAGCCGCAGCGTGATGATCACGTCGGCGCCGCGGATGCCTTCCTCGAGCGAGTGGCACACGCGCACGCCCATCGGTGCCATGTCGGCCGGCACCAGCGTCTTCGGTCCGACGACGCGCACCTCCGGGCAGCCGAGGGTCGTGAGCGCGTGGATGTCCGAGCGCGCGACGCGCGAGTGCAGCACGTCGCCGACGATCGCCACCGTCAGGTTGGTGAAGTCCTTCTTGTAGTGCCGGATCGTGTACATGTCGAGCAGCCCCTGCGTCGGGTGCGCGTGGCGGCCGTCGCCGGCGTTGATGACGTGCACGTGCGGCGCGACGTTCTGGGCGATCAGGTAGGGCGCGCCCGATTCGCTGTGGCGCACGACGAAGATGTCGGCCGCCATCGCCGACAGGTTCGCGACGGTGTCCAGCAGCGTCTCGCCCTTCGCGGTGGACGAGCGGGCGATGTCGAGGTTGATCACGTCGGCCGAGAGCCGGGCGGCTGCAATGCTGAACGTGGTGCGGGTGCGGGTCGAGTTCTCGAAGAACAGGTTGAAGACACTCTTGCCGCGCAGCAGGGGCACCTTCTTGACCTCGCGGTCGCTCACGCTGACGAAGCTCGATGCGGTGTCGAGGATATGGGTGAGGAGGCTGCGCGGCAGCCCCTCGGTCGACAGCAGGTGCACGAGCTCGCCGTGCCTGTTCAGTTGCGGGTTGCGCTTGGAGAGCATCTTTAGTGGCCTTCCACCTGGAAACTGAAGCGGCCCGACGCGTCGCGCGCGAGGGCCAGGGATTGCGCCGACGGCAGGCTGACGCGAGCCGCCGCGACGTCGGCGCACACCGGCAGTTCGCGGCCGCCGCGGTCCACCAGCACCGCGAGCTTCACGCTCGCGGGACGGCCATAGTCGAACAGTTCGTTGAGCACCGCGCGGATGGTCCGCCCGGTGTACAGGACGTCGTCCAGCAGGATGATGTGCGCGTCGTTCACGTCGAACGTGAGGTGCGTCTGGTGCCCCGCGCCGGCCAGGCCGCGCTTGGCGAAGTCGTCGCGGTGCATCGACGACGAGATGACGCTCGCCCCGCCGGGCAGGTTCAGGTCCTGCTGCATGCGCTCGGCCAGCCAGGCGCCCCCGGACGTGATGCCGACCAGGTGGCCGTCCTGCCCCCGCAGCTGCAGCACGCCGCGCAACAGCTCGCGGTACAGCGCCTCCGCATCCAGCGTCAGGGCCCCGGCCACGGCCGACCGGCCCTCCTTCGATGTGCTCACGGCAAGCTCCTCAAGAATTGTTCAAGAATGATGCAGGCGGCGCCGGCATCCGCGTCGCCGCCCGCGCCCCCGGACAGCGCCTCCGTCGTGCTGTAGCGTTCGTCCACTTCGAACACCGGCAGCCCGAACCTGCCTCGCAACTGGCGGGCGAATTTCTGCGCGCGGGCCGTATTCTCGTGGCCCGCGCCGTCCGGATGCAGCGGCACGCCGACCACGAGCGCATCGGGCTGCCACTCGCGCAGCCGCGCCTGCACCTGCGCGAACCTCGCGGCCGCGCCCTCGGCCCGGATGGTCGGCTGGGGGGTGGCCGTGCGCAGCATCCGGTTGCCGACGGCGACGCCGGTGCGCTTGAGGCCGTAATCGAAAGCGAGAAAAGTGCGAAGCTGGGGAGGAACGTCGGGCACGGCCGCCAGGCTCATGCTGCGGCCTCCCCCCGATGCGGCGCCGGGCGCCTCATGCGTGCCCCGCCGCGGGAGACAGCATCCACGCCTGCAGGCCCAGCAGCGAGAGCGCCTTCTCGTAGCGCTTTTCCACCGGCGTGTCGAAGATGACTTCCGGATCCGCCGCCACGGTGAGCCAGCTGTTTTCGGCCAGCTCGGTTTCCAATTGGCCCTCGCCCCAGGCCGAGTAGCCGAGCGAGACCAGCACCTTGCGCGGCCCCGCGCCGGTCGACAGCGCCTCCAGCACATCCTTGGACGTGGTCATTTCGAGGCCGCCGGGGATCGCCATGGTCGACGCATAGACCGGCTCGTCCGGCGTTTCGGGGCCGGTCAGCACCGCCTCGTGCAGCACGAAACCGCGTTCGGTCTGTACCGGGCCGCCCTGGAACACGGGCGCGCGCTGCAGGTCGGGGCGTCCCAGCGGCAGGTCCACCTTGTCGAACAGGCGGCGCAGGTCGATATCGCTGGGCTTGTTGATGACCAGGCCCAGCGCACCGCGCTCGCTGTGCTCGCACAGGTACACCACGCTCCCGGCGAAGGACTGGTCTTCCATGCCCGGCATCGCGATCAGGAAGTGATGCGTGAGATTGATCGAAGGACCATCGGCGGGCATTTTTCAATTTTAGCGCCAGCACACCCGATCGCTGCCGGACAATGCGGCCGGACGGACACGCCCGCTGGCCGAGGCCGGCCCGGAAAGGCGCGGTCCCGAGGCGGATCGCCTGTTCTTCGCCCGGGCCGCGGCGGTGGCGCCGGATCCCGCGGCGCTGCGCCACGGTGCATGGCGCCGGCTGATCAGGCAGCCGCGGCGACCGTGCTGTAGTGCTTGACGAGGCTCAGCAGCTCTTCTTCGGAATACGGCTTGCCGAGGTAGTGGTCGACGCCGAGTTCCTTCGCGTGGTCGCGGTGCTTCTCCGCGATGCGCGACGTGATCATGATGATCGGCAGGTGCTTCAGGCGCTGGTCGCCCCGGATGTTGCGGGCCAGGTCGAATCCGTCCATGCGCGGCATCTCGATGTCCGAGAGCACCACGGTCGGGATCTCCTCGGCCAGCCGTTCCAGCGCCTGCAAGCCGTCCGCGGCGAGTGCGACGCGATAGCCTTCGCGCTGCAGCAGCCGCTGCGTCACGCGGCGCACGGTGATCGAGTCGTCGGCCACCAGCACCAGGGGGATCTGCGGCTTCGCGCCGGGCGCCGCCTGCGGCGTCCCGGTACGCGCGGGCTGCGCCGCCTCGATCTCGCCCGGCCTGGCGCTGAGCTGGCGCGCCTGCTCGCCATACACCGTCGCCAATGCCACCGGGTTGTAGATCAGCACCACCGCGCCCGAAGCCAGCACCGTCATGCCGGCGAGGCCGGGCAGGCGGGCCAGCTGGGGCCCGAGGTTCTTGACCACGACTTCCTGGTTGCCGAGCACTTCGTCGACGTGGAGCGCGACGCGCTGCGCCGCGCTGCGCACGACGACGATGTGCATGTTCCTGGCCGCCGGTTCGGTGCTCCCGCGCGAGGACTGCAGCAGCGCGCCCGACCAGTAGAAGGGCAGCTGTTCCGAGCCCAGTTCGTACCAGCCGCTCTCGTATGCCTGCTCCACCTCGGCGGCTTTCGAGCGGCGCACGATCTCCACCAGGTTGGCGGGAATGCCGACCGACAGCGCGCCGCTGCGCACCATCACGACCTGCGTCACGGCGGTCGTCAGCGGCAGGACCAGCTTGAAGGTGGTGCCGCGCCCCGCCGTGGTGCTGGTCTCGATGCGGCCGCCCAGGGCGTTCACTTCGGCCCGCACCACGTCCATGCCGATGCCACGGCCGGACAGCTCGGTCACCTGCGTCGCGGTGGTAAGACCCGGCACGAAGACCAGGTTGGCCGCCTCCGCGTCGGTAAGTTCCTGGCCCGCGGCGACCAGCCCCTGCTCGGCGGCCTTGCGCCGGATCAGGGCCAGGTCCATGCCGGCGCCGTCGTCGCGGAACTCCACCGAGACGTCGTTGCCTTCCTGGTGCAGGCCGATCACCACGATACCGGTCGCATCCTTGCCGAAGGCGGCGCGCACCGCGGGCGGCTCGATGCCGTGCGCCACGCAGTTGCGCAGCAGGTGCTCGAACGCCGGCGTCATGCGGTCGAGCACGCCGCGGTCCATCTCGATGGTGCCGCCGGTGATGTCCAGCTTCACCTGCTTGCCGGTCTCCTTGGCGGCGAGGCGGACCACGCGGTACAGCCGGTCGGAGATGCTTTCGAACTCCACCATCCGCGTGCGCAACAGGTCGCGCTGCAGTTCCCGCGTCTGCCGCGCCTGGTCGACCAGGTTGTCCTCGGTGGCTTCCACGGTGCGCTGCAGGTTGCGCTGCACGGTGGCGACGTCGTTGACAGACTCCGCCATCATGCGCGTGAGCTCCTGCACCCGCGTGAACCGGTCGAATTCCAGCGGATCGAATCCGGCGGCGGAATCGCGGGCCTGCGCGAGGCGCGACTGCATCTGCGACTCGGCCTGCAGCTCGATGTCGCGCAGCTGCGTGCGCAGGCGGTCGAGGTTGCCGGTGAGGTCAGTGAGCGAGGCGCGCAACTGGCGCACCTCGGCTTCCAGCCGCGAGCGGGTGATCGTCACCTCGCCGGCGCGGTTCACGAGACGGTCGAGCAGTTCGGAACGTACCCGCACCGTGGCGGCCGTGCGCTGCGGCGCGATCTGCGTCGTCGCGGCCGCGCCCGGGGTCGCCGCGGACGGTGCGGCCGCCGCCTCGACCGCGGGCGGCACCGCCGCTTGCTCGGCGGCCTCCGGCGGGGGGGCGTCGGGCGTGCCGGTGACGGCCGCGCGGACGTGGTCGAAGTTCGCCTGCAGCACGTCGAAGCCGTGCAGCAGCGGGTCGAGCTCGCCGACGGCGAACGCGCGGTCCCAGCCCAGCGACTCGATCCGGGATTCCATCCGGTGGGCCAGCTCGCCCAGCCGCAAGGCGCCGGCGAGGCGGGCGCTGCCCTTGAGCGTGTGCAGCGCGCGCAGCACCTCGTCGCGGGCGCTGCGGTTGTCGGGGCGGGCAGCCCACTGGCGCAAGGCGCCGCCCAGCTGGGGCATCAGCTCCTGCGCCTCTTCGTCGAAGATCGGGAACAGGTCCGGATCGACCGCGTCGGCGACGTCGATGCCGTCCTCGTCGTCCTCGCCTGCGGTCCCGCCCTTCCCGGCAAAGCCGCTGACCGGAGATTCGAACGCAGGCACCGTCGCCGGCGCTGCATCCTGGCGCATCGCCTCGGCCGGCGGCTCGTCCGCGGGCCACGGCTGCCCGGGCAGCACGCTCGGGCCGAAGCCGCTCGCCTCGCCGCTGAGGGTCAGCGGCGGCTCCTCGACGTCGAGCAGCGCCTCGAGCACCTCGGGATTGGCGTCCTTGAGGAATCCGGCCGCGAACTGGTGCAGCAGGCGCCGGACTTCCTCGGCCGCTTCCGTGAACACCTGCGCCAGGCGGGTGGTGCCCACCGGCATCCGCTGCGCCCGCTGCAAGGCCGTTTCGAGCGCGCGGGCGATCTCGGACAGCGCATGAAAGCCCACGGTCGCCGAACTGCCCCCCAGGGCGTGCGCCAGACCCACCGTCGAGTCGGCGACCGGCCGATCGAGTTCAAGCGCCCATTCGGCGATTTCGGTCGCGAGCCGCCGCGACCATTCGTCCGCCTCGTTCAGGTAGACGTTGTAGAGCGGAATGCCGATGCGCAGCGTGCCGATCACCTTGATCTGCTCGTCGCTCTCGCTCGCGTCGTCCTCGGCAGGCGGCTCCGCCGTCAGGCCGAAGTCGCTCAGGTCGAGCGAGAGTTCGTCCATCGGGATCTCGGCGCCCACTTCGAGGCCGCCACCGGAGGCGGCAGGCGATTCCTGCGGCTCGCCCGGCGTCGCAGCGCGATCCGAGAACTCGGCCAGGCGATCGAGGTCGATGCCGGCGATCTCGGCCGGCGGCGCGCCTTCGCCAGCGGGCACCGGCCATTGCAGCGCCTCGCCGCCGAAGCCCTCGGCCGTCCGGTCTTCGGACGGCAGGCCGGCCTCGATGACCTCGATATCGGCGACGCGCATCGGCGGCATCGACCCGAAATCGAGCAGCGCGTCGTCGGCCGCGACCGCGGGCAGGGTTTCCGGCACGCTCTCCACGCGCAGGACCTGCGTGGTCTCCAGCGGCCCGCCGGTCTCGACGGGCGTCCCGAAGTCGGGCAATTCGAACGCGGGCTCGGCAGCCTCGCGTGATTCCGGCTCGCGCCGCATCACCTGCGTCTGTTCCAGCGGGCCCGCCGTCACCGGCGGCTCCAACGACGCCTCGGCCGCGGCGGGCGCCGCCGCGTCGAGGGCGAAGAAATCCATCACCGGCACTTCGACCACCGAGTCCGGCGCGAGCGGCGGCATCGCGGCTTCGACGGGCAACGCAGCCTCGAGAGACTGGCCGGCTTCGCCGTCCGGCGCTTCGAGCACCGGCGCGGCGACCACCTCGATGTCTTCGTCGCGCGGCGCTTCCGCAGTACCGGTGCCGGCCACCGCCGGCAAGTCCAGCGGCACCAGCCGGCTCTCGGTCCGCAGCGCGTCGGCCGGACCGCGGAACATCCCGGATTTCCAGCCGCCGTCGCGGTGCGACGCGATGTCCGCGATCCAGCGCTCGAAGCCGGTCATGGCCTCGCCGGACAGCGAAAGCAGCGCGGGGCTCGCGGGTTTCTGGTCGGCCAGCCAGGTGTTGAGCACCTGTTCCATCGACCACGCCGCCTCGCCGAACTCGGTCAGGCCGACCATCCGCGAGCTGCCCTTGAGCGTATGGAAGGCGCGGCGCAGGATGGTGAGCTCGGCCACTTCGGCCGGCTGCACCGTGAGCGCCTGCAGCGCCGCCCGGCCGTTCTGGATGACCTCCCGCGCTTCCTCCAGGAAGATCTCCAGCAGGTCGTCTTCCTCGATGCCGGCCTCTTCGGCGGGCGCCGGCGTCGCGGCCGGCTCGGGCTTGCGGGCGGCGGCCAGCACGCCCAGCGCGGCGGCGGCCGCCTGGGGACCTGCGGCGGACACCGCGGCGGCAGCCTGGCGCGCGGTATGGGCCACGTCCGGCTGCTCGGCCAGGGCGGCTTGCTGCGCCAGCGTGTGGAGCTTGGCGGACAGCTGCTCGCGGGAGGCGGCCTCGTCAGGCGCGGCAGCAGCCTCGCGGCTGATTTCGTCGGCCGCCGCCTGGAGTGGCTCCTGCGCGGCCGGGACCGCGCGGCCCATCAGGGGACGCAACTCGGCGGTCCGGTCGTCGTAGACGAACAGCTTCTTCGCCAGCGCCGGCTGGTAGTTCAGCATGTCGATCAGGAAACCGAGCGCGCCCAGGTTGTTGCCGAGCTTCTCGAAGGTACCCGCCGCCTGCGCCTGCTGCGGATCGACCTCGGTGAGCATGATCTCCTCGACGGCCTCGCGCATGCGACCGACCGCCTGCGCCGCCTGGTCCAGGCCCAGCACCGACAGCACGCCGCGCATCTGCGAGAGGTAGCTCGGCGCGTCGCGCAGCGGCCCCTTGTCGGCCGGCTGGCGGAAGAACTGGTCCAGCAGTTTCTCGAGCTCGCTGAGCGTGCCGCGCAGCTCGCTGACGACGCTGCCCATGGTCTGGCGGTCGCTGACGCGGCGGTAGAGCTCCTCCATCCAGGGCTCCAGCGCCTGGGGTTCGCCGCCGCCGCCGACCGTGTCCAGGCGCTGCGCCAGCCGCGCGATGCGTCCGGCCAGATGGGCGTCCGCCGGATCCAGGTCCTGCAGCGCCGCTTCCAGGTACAGGATGGCCGTGGCCACTTCCATGGCCAGTTCCGGTCCGGGCGGCCGACGCGACCGCACGACGCCATCGACCACGTTGGCGAGCGACTGCGCCAGCGGCGTGATGCCCGGGTGCAGCTTGAGCAGCGAATCCGCCAGCTGCCGGAACTGGTCCACCAGGCCCTTGATCTTCCCGACATCGCCGCCCGACAGCGACGACCAGGCATCCTTGGCCGTGCCAATGCGCTTGCGCGCCAGCGCCAGCACGGCGGGGTCGAAGCGCCCATACTGGGGCGTCTGGTAATCGACCGGCGGATACCGGTCCAGCCGCCAGGCGCGCCGCACGGCCTGCAGGCTGGGCGCGTCGGCCGGGCGCGCGGGGACGGCCTGCGAGCAGAAGAAGACGAGGTCGTGCACCAGCCGGTCGGACACGCTCTCGTCGCCCTTGGCCAGTGCGGCGTACTGCAGCAGCACGCGGGTTGCGGCCCGCTTGACGTAGATGTCCACCGGCAGCAGCTGCAGCGCCATGGCTTCGAAGAACCCGGCGCACACCTCCCAGAACACGCGCGGCTGCCGCGCCGTCTGCGCGGCGGCCAGTCCGGCACTCAGCTGCGCCACGTCGCGCGCCGAATCCGCGTCGCCGGACTTCATCAACCGCAGCACGGCGGCATCGAGCCGGGCGCGCACCGCCGGTGCATAGGCCAGCGCCTGCGGCGCCGTCGGCCCCCGCGGTTCCTCCCAGCGCCACTCGAGCGCCCACAGGTCGGCCGGATGGTTGCGGTCCGCGCCGGCAAGGTCCTGTGTGTCGCGGTACTGCGGGAACAGGGCCACGGCCGACGCCGGCTTGCCCAGCAGCAGAACCTCCAGGTAGTCGGTCAGCGCAAAACCAGCCCGCTCCACCTTGGCGGCCGACGCTTCGTTGCACAGCTGCGGACGCTCGACGAACTTCTGCACCGCCGCTTCCATCGAGCGCAGCATGTGGGCCGGCCCGGCCTGGCCCACCATCTCGAGCGCGCCCACCGCCTGGTGCAGCTGCTGGCGGGCGATGCGCAGCTGGCCGTCGTCGACGGAAGCCATGTCGGCGCCGCGCGCGAGTCCGGTGTCGCGCACGTAGCGCCGCAGCGCGGCCGACGCGGCCGCCAGCGACTTGCGCAGCTCCTCCAGCACCCAGGCGAGCGGCCCGAGGTCCGTGGTGGCAAGGTCGAGATCGTGTTCCGTGGCTTGCATGCAGTGCTCTGGCGGCCGCTGGCGCGTTTCAGGCGATCTTGAACCGGGCCACCGACTGGCGCAGCTCCTCGGCCATGCGCGAGAGTTCGCGCACCTGCTGCGCCGTGGAGCGCGTGCCTTCGCCGGTCTGCTCGGTCACCGCGAAGATGTGCTGGATGTTGCCGGCCACGACGTTCGCGGACTGCGCCTCCTTCGACGCGGAGGCCGAGATCTGCTCGATCAGCTCGGCGAGCCGGCGCGACACCTGGTCGATCTCGGTCAGCGCGGTGCCGGCGTTGTCGGACAGCTTGGCCCCTTCCACCACACCCTGCGTGGATCGCTCCATGGCGGCCACGGCGTCCTGCGTGTCGGTCTGAATCGCCTTCACCAGCGCCGAGATCTGGCGGGTCGCGTCCGCGGAGCGTTCGGCCAGCCGCTGCACTTCTTCGGCCACCACCGAGAAGCCGCGTCCGGCCTCGCCGGCCGACGCGGCCTGGATGGCGGCGTTCAGGGCCAGCACGTTGGTCTGTTCGGTAATGTCGGAAATCAGCTCCGTGATTTCGCCGATCTCCTGCGACGACTCGCCCAGCCGCTTGATCCGCTTGGAAGTCTCCTGGATCTGGTCGCGGATCGAGTTCATGCCGCCGATCGCGTTCTGCACCGCGGCAAGGCCGGACTCGGCGGCCTGCAGCGACTGCCGCGCCACCTGGGCCGACTCCTGCGCCTGCCCGGACACCTCGTTGATTCGCGTCGCCATGTCGAGCACCGACTGGCCGGTCTCGCGGATCTCGCGCAGCTGCTCGGTCGAGGCGGCCAGCAGCTCGGTGGACGTGCTTTCCACCTGGGCCGTCGTCTGCGCCACCTTGGTGGCGGTGTTCTGCACGTTGCCCACCAGCTGCCGCAGTTCTTCCACGGTGTAGTTCACCGAGTCGGCGATGGCGCCGGTGATGTCCTCGGTCACCGTGGCTTCCTGCGTCAGGTCGCCTTCGGCCACCGTCTGCAGCTCGTTCATCAGCCGCAGAATGGCCGCCTGGTTGGCGTCGTTGACGCGCTTGGCCTCCTGCTCCTGCTGCTCGGCTTCCAGCCGCTGCTGTTCGGCGACCGCCTGGCGCTTGCGGCTGTCCTGCAGCTGCACGTAGGCCAGGCCCACCGAGCACAGGATGGCGAAGCCCGCGGCCAGCGCCAGCGCCAGCAGCGACCACAGTCCGAGGCCGGTCTGCGCGGACAGCTTGCCCTGCAGGACCTCCAGCGAGCGGCGCAGCGGCTCGCTGTCGCCGATGATTGCGCCCTGCGCCTCGCGCGCCGACACCAGGCCCTGCAGGTTGCCCAGGATGGCGCCGGCCTGCACCCGGGTCTGCTCATACAGCTTCAGGAGGGCCTCGAGCTGGCCGCGCGTCTGCGCGTCCTTCGCGGCGCCCAGGCGCAGCTCCGGGCTGCCCTCGAGCAGGCCGGTGGCGATTTCCTTGAACGAGTTGAGGTCCTTGCCCAGCAGGAACACCGCCTCCTGGCTCACGCCTTCCATGGTCAGGAATTCGTTGGCCGACTTGCCGATGCGCTGCGTCAGCATCACCAGCTGGCCGGCGGCGGAGACTTCGGCCGGCGGCGCGTTCTGCTGCAGCTTCAGGGCCGACACCGTCTCGGCGATTTCCAGCAGGTCCGAGGACTGCTGGTTGATGGCGCGCAGGGCGGTGCCCACCTGCGTCAGGATCTTCTGCTGGCCCATGACGATGCCGGCGTTCTGCTCGGCGCGCTCCATCATCGGCGTGACCTTGTCCAGCTCCTCCTTGAATTCGGCGGCCAGGGGCTGCAGGCCCTGCGCCTCGTCGCCGGCGCGCAGGCCGCGCACCTTTCGCGCCAGCACGTCGGCGCTTTCCTTCACGTCGGTGAACGCCTGGGGGCTGCCCACGAGCGCCTGCGACACGGCCTTGGCGAGGCGCTGCGACTGCATCAGCGACTGGCCCGACGCCGCCACCTGCTGCGCGACCTTCTCGGCCGACGTGATCGCGAAGCCGGCCACGACCCCCAGCACCGCCAGCGCGACGGCCAGCAGGGCGAACAGGATGCGCTGGTGCGCGACGATGGTGCGCCGCCCGAGCAGCGGCACCGAGATCAGCTCGGCGCCGTCGACTTCCTCGAGCGGTCCGATCGTGTCGTCGCCATGGCCGATGGTGTCGGGGTCCAGCGTCTGCATGCTGGCGGAATCGAGGGCGACCGCCGCGACCGGGTCGAGGGTTGCCTCGGGACCGCCGAGGCTCAGTTCCTCGCGGCCCTCCGCGGGCGACTGCTTCTTGCGGGAGAACACTGATTTGAGTTTGTCGACGACGGACATGGATGGGCCTTCCTGCGGACTCAAGCGCTGATGCTCAGGAATCTCGGTTGTTGCGACAGCGCCTGCAGATTGATCTCCTGCCAGCGCCCGCCGTTGGTGTCGGTGTAGGCGTTGCCGAAGTAGCTCGGCGAGCCCGCCGCCGGCTCGCTCGACGCGGTGAACGCGTCGCGGTTGCGCAGCCCCGCCAGCCGGTCGATCAGCAGGGCGCAATTGACTTCCAGCGCGGCGTTGAGCGCGACCAGGCGCGACTCCGCGCGGCTCGCATCGGAACGCGGCGCCGGCGCCTGGCCGGCGACGAAGCTCGCCATGTCGACGACACCGTAGACCCCGCCGCGCAGGTTGGCGACGCCCAGGAACCAGTCCTGGGTATAAGGCACCGCCTGGGCGCTGGTGAACGGGAAGATCTCGCCGGACTGGGCGAGGGGAAACAGGTACTTGCCGCCGGCTGCCTCGACGGCGAGCCATGACGCCTGCACGCCCTCGCCGCGGGCGGCCTGCAGCCGGGTTGCCAGCCGGCTCTGGAGCTCACGAAGGGCTTCGCGGTTGGCCATGGGCGCGCGGCGGCGTCAGTTCAGCGCCTTGATCTTGGCGAGCAGTTCCTCGGTGTCCAGCGGCTTGGTGACGTAGTCGCGCGCGCCCTGGCGCATGCCCCAGACGCGGTCCGTTTCCTGGTTCTTGCTCGTGCACATGATGATCGGCACGTCCGCGTAGAGCGGGTCGCGCGAGATCGAGCGGGTGAGCTGGAAGCCGTTCTGGCCCGGCATGACGACGTCCATCAGGATCAGGTCAGGCTTTTCCTCGGCGAGGCGCCGGAACGCGTCCTCGGCGTTCTCCGCCGTGCGCACCCTGAACCCCTTCTTCGTCAGCAGGTCCGTCATGAACATCAATTCGGTCTTGGAATCGTCCACGATCAGGACGTTACGGATCGCCATCACATCACTCCTTCTTTCGCCCCGAACTGCTTCACCGTCTGCAGCAGCTGGTCCTTGGTAAACGGTTTCGTGAGGTACTCCTGGGACCCCACCATGCGGCCGCGGGCCTTGTCGAAGACGCCGTCCTTGGAGGACAGCATCACCACCGGCACGGAAGCGAACTTGGCGTTGCGCTTGATGATGGCGCAGGTCTGGTAGCCATCCAGCCGCGGCATCAGGATGTCGCAGAAGATCAGGTCCGGCTGGTAGTCGTTGACCTTGGCCAGCGCATCGAATCCGTCCTCGGCCAGCACGACTTCGTGGCCACCCTGCTTCAGGAAGATCTCCGCGCTGCGGCGGATGGTGTTGCTGTCGTCGATCACCAGCACCTTCATTCCGGGCGTGCTCACTTGGTGCTGCTCCTCATCCGGTTACTGCCTCGCGGGGGCCGTCGTGCGACCATGGCCCGCCGCAGCCCCTTCAAATCTGGACCATCTCGAAGTCTTCCTTGCGGGCGCCGCACTCCGGGCAGGTCCAGTTCATGGGCACCTGCTCCCAGGGCGTGCCGGGTGCGATGCCGTGATCCGGCGCGCCGGCGGCCTCGTCATAGATCCACCCGCAGATCAGGCACATCCAGGTCTTCGTTTCGGTCACAGCTTAAAGGGGCTTCGAATAGAATGCAACGATTGTATCGAGGCCCTTCGCAGCTCCGCCGCCAGAGCGCCCCGGTGGCTGGAAGAATCAGGCCTATGACAAACCCCAACTTGCCGCAGGATCCGCAGGACACCGACGACAGCGAAGACGCCGGCAACCCGGCCTGCGTGATCGTCTTCAACGCCAGCGACCCGAGCGGCGCCGGCGGCCTGGCCGCCGACATCACCGCCATCGCCTCGGTCGGGGCGCACGCGTTGCCGGTGGTGACCGGCGCCTACGCCCGCGATTCGGCGGAAACCTACGACCACTTCGCGTTCGAGGAGGAGGCGGTGGCCGAACAGGCCCGGGCGATCCTCGAGGACGTCGCGGTGCAGGTGATCAAGGTGGGATTCGTCGGCAGCCCTGAAACAATCAGTACCATCGCCGAAATTGCGGCAGATTACGCAGAAGTGCCGCTGATTGCCTACATGCCCGACCTGTCGTGGTGGGACGAAGGGCAGATCGACCTGTACCTCGACGCCTTCCGCGAACTGATGCTGCCCCAGACCACCGTGTTGGTCGGAAACCACAGCACGCTCTGGCGCTGGCTGCTGCCGGACTGGAGCAGCGAGCGCAGCCCCACCGCCCGCGACATCGCCAAGGCCGCCTCCGACCTGGGCGTGCCGTACACGCTGGTGACCGGCATTCCCCTGCCCGAACAGTACATCGACAACGTGCTCGCCACGCCGCAGGCGGTGCTGGGCAGCGAGAAGTTCGAGCGATTCGAAGCCTTGTTCTCGGGCGCCGGCGACACCCTGGCGGCCGCCCTCGCCGCCCTCGTGGCGAGCGGCACCGACCTGGCCGGCGCCGCGACCGAAGCGCTCGCCTATCTCGACCGCTGCCTCGATGCGGGCTTCCGGCCCGGCATGGGCAACGTCATTCCCGACCGCCTGTTCTGGGCCCAGCCCGAAGGCGACCCCGAACCACTCACCCCCGAGGAAGCGCAAGCCCTGCAGGTCCTCGACATGCCCGCCCATGACACCAAGCACTGACCGCAACCAGACCCTGTTCGACCGCGCCCGCCAGCTGATCCCCGGCGGCGTCAATTCGCCGGTGCGCGCCTTCCGCGCCGTGGGCGGCACGCCCCGCTTCGTGGCCCGGGCCCAGGGCGCCTGCTTTTGGGACGCCAACGGCCAGCGCTACATCGACTACATCGGCTCCTGGGGGCCGATGATCCTGGGCCACGGCCACCCCGCCGTCCTCGAAGCGGTCCAGCGCGCCGTGCTGGAAGGGTTCTCGTTCGGCGCGCCCACCGAGCGCGAGGTGGAACTGGCCCAGGCAATCATCGACCTCGTGCCTTCCATCGAGATGGTGCGGCTGGTCAGCTCGGGCACCGAGGCGGCGATGAGCGCGATCCGTCTGGCGCGCGGCGCCACCGGCCGCAGCAAGCTGATCAAGTTCGAAGGCTGTTACCACGGGCATGCCGACGCCCTGCTCGTGAAGGCCGGTTCCGGCCTGGCCACCTTCGGCAATCCCACCAGCGCGGGCGTGCCGCCGGAGGTGGTGCAGCACACGATCGTCCTCGAATACAACAACATCGAGCAACTCGAGGAGGCCTTCGCGCGGCACGGCGCCGAGCTCGCCTGCCTGATGATCGAGCCGATCGCCGGCAACATGAACTTCGTGCGGGCCAGCGAGCCGTTCATGCGGCGCTGCCGCGAGCTGTGCACGCAGCACGGCGCGTTGCTGGTGTTCGACGAGGTGATGACGGGATTCCGCGTCGCGCTGGGCGGCGCGCAGAGCGTCTACGCCGGGCTGATCCCCGGATTCCGCCCCGACCTCACCGTGATGGGCAAGGTGATCGGCGGCGGCATGCCGCTCGCGGCCTTCGGCGGCCCGCGCTCGATCATGGAGCAGCTCGCGCCGCTCGGCCCGGTGTACCAGGCGGGGACCTTGTCCGGCAACCCGGTGGCCACGGCGTGCGGGCTCGCCACTTTGCAACAGATCTCGAAACCAGGATTTTTTGACGATCTCGGCACGCGCACGCGGCTGCTGGTCGACGGCCTGAAGTCCGCCGCGGCCGCCGAAGGCGTGCCGTTCAGCGCCGACTGCCAGGGCGGCATGTTCGGCTTCTTCCTGCTGCCGCAGCTGCCGCAGAACTATTCGCAGGTGATGAAGAGCGACTCCGCGCGCTTCAACCTGCTGTTCCACGGCCTGCTCGATCGGGGCATCTACATCGCCCCGGCGCTGTACGAGGCCGGCTTCGTCAGCTCCGTCCACACCGACGACGACATCGCGCAAACGGTGGCGGCGGCTCGGGAGATCTTCAAGGAACTGAGGGGCTAGAAGCCACGGGGCCGGCTGCGCCGGCCGGAAACCTTCGGCACTTCCAGCAAGCCGCCGGCGCGCGGGCTGTTTCCCTGGCCGCCAGCCCCTGGAACCTGGCCCCTGCGATTTCCGCCACGTCAGTGGCGGAAATGCCTGACCCCCGAGAACACCATCGCCACGCCGCGTTCGTCGGCAGCCGCGATCACTTCCTCGTCGCGCATGCTGCCGCCCGGCTGGACGACGCAGGTCGCGCCGGCGTCGACCACCACGTCGAGGCCGTCGCGGAAGGGGAAGAACGCGTCGCTCGCGACCACCGTGCCCTGCAGCGACAGGCCGGCGTGCTGCGCCTTGATGCTGGCGATGCGCGCCGAATCGAGGCGGCTCATCTGCCCGGCGCCGACCCCCATCGTCATGCCGTCCTTGCAGAAGACGATGGCATTCGACTTCACGAACTTGGCGACGGTCCAGGCGAACAGCAGATCCTGGATCTCCAGCGCCGTCGGCTGCTTCTTCGTGACGACCTTCAGCTCCGCGGCCGCCAGCTCGCGGTTGTCGGCGGTCTGCACCAGCAGCCCCGAACCGACCCGCTTGACGTCGAGCGCGTTGCGGCTCTTTTCCCAGGCGGCGCGACCGCCCGCCGGCAGCGGGATCCGCAGCACCCGCACGTTGGCCTTGCCCTTCAGCAGCTCCAGCGCCTCGGCGCTGTAGTCCGGCGCCATCAGCACCTCGACGAACTGCCTGGACACGGCCTGCGCGGCGGCGAGGTCCACCGGCCGGTTGAAGGCGATGATGCCGCCGAAGGCGGAGGTCGGGTCGGTCTTGAACGCCTTGGAATACGCGTCCAGCGGGTCCTTGCCGACCGCCACGCCGCACGGGTTGGCGTGCTTGACGATGACGCAGGCCGGCGCATCGAAGCTCTTCACGCATTCCCACGCCGCGTCGCCGTCGGCGATGTTGTTGTAGGAGAGCTCCTTGCCCTGCAGCTGCTGCGCGGTCACCAGCGAGCCGGGCACCGGCTGCGGGTCGCGGTAGAAGGCGGCCTGCTGGTGCGGGTTCTCGCCGTATCGCAGGTCCTGCAGCTTGACGAACTGCATGTTGGCCTGGCCCGGGAAAAAGCCGCGGGTGCCGCCTTCCTGGATGCTGGAGAGGTAGTCGCTGATCGCGCCGTCGTAGTTGCTGATGCGGTTGAAGGCGGCGACCGCGAGCGCGAAACGGGTGCGCTCCGAGACCTTGCCTTCGGTCTTCAGCTCCTCGATCACCCTCGGGTACTGGCTGGCGTCGGTCAGCACCGCCACGTCCTTCCAGTTCTTGGCGGCCGAACGGACCATGGCCGGGCCGCCGATGTCGATGTTCTCGATCGCGTCCTCGAGCGTGCAGCCCGCCATGGCCACCGTCGCCTCGAACGGGTAGAGATTGACCACCAGCAGGTCGATCGTGGCGATGCCGTGCGCCTGCAGCGCCGCCATGTGCTCGGGCACGTCGCGCCGCGCCAGCAGGCCGCCGTGCACCTTGGGGTGCAGCGTCTTCACGCGGCCGTCGAGCATCTCGGGGAATGCGGTGACCTCGGCCACCTCGGTGACGGGCAGGCCCTCCTGCGCGAGCAGCCTGGCGGTGCCGCCGGTGGAAATGAGCCGGACGCCGAGGCCGTGAAGGGCCCGCGCGAGTTCGACGATGCCGGTCTTGTCCGATACGGAGATGAGTGCGTTCATGATTTCAACAGTCTGTGTTCGACGAGTTTCTTGCGCAGCGTATTGCGGTTCAGGCCCAGCCATTCGGCCGCCTTCGACTGGTTGTGGTCGGCCTTGGCCATCACCACCTCCAGCAGCGGCCTCTCGACCACCTTCACCATCATTTCGTAGAGCCCGTCCGGCTCGGTGCCCCGCAGGTCGCGGAAATAGCTCTCGAGGCTGGCGCGCACGCAGTCCTCGATGTGTTTCTTGCTCATCGGTTTCCCACCTCCGCCGCAAACGCCGTCTCTGCGGCCGGCTCGTCGCGGTTCATGCGCCCGCCTCCAGCGCTTCCTGTTCGCCGTGCGCCGCCGGCGCCGGCATCCTGTCCATCGCGGCGCCGAGCTCGTCGAAGAATCCCGCGACCGCGCGCAGCTGGGCCGCGCCGTCCTCGATCCCGTTCATCCGGGCACGGAATTCCGCGGCGCCGGGCAGGTCCTTCACGTACCAGCCGATGTGCTTGCGGGCGCTGCGCACGCCGGTGTACTCGCCATACAGCTCGTAGTGGTCCTGCAGGTGCTCCAGCAACAGGCGCCGCACCTCGGCCACCAGCGGCGGCGCCAGGTGCGTGCCGGTGGCGAGGTAATGGGCGACCTCGCGGAAGATCCAGGGCCGGCCTTGCGCGGCGCGCCCGATCATGATGGCGTCGGCCTTCGTCGTTTCCAGCACCTGCCGCGCCTGCTGCGGGGTGCGGATGTCGCCGTTGGCCACCACCGGCACGCGCACCGCCGCCTTCACCGCCGCGATCGTCTCGTATTCGGCGACCCCGCCGTAGCCCTGCTCGCGGGTGCGCCCGTGCACCGTCAGCATCTGCACGCCCGCGTCCTCGAAGGCGCGTGCCAGGCGCACGGCGTTGCGGTGCGCCTGCGACCAGCCGGTGCGCATCTTGAGCGTCACCGGCACGCCATGCGGCGCGCAGGCCTCGACCACCGCCCGGGCAATGGCGACCGCCAGCGGCTCGTCCTGCATCAGCGCGGAGCCGGCCCACTTGTTGCAGACTTTCTTGGCCGGGCAGCCCATGTTGATGTCGATGATCTGCGCGCCCCGGTCCACGTTGTAGGCGGCGGCCTGCGCCATCATCGCGGCGTCGGTGCCGGCGATCTGCACGGCGATCGGCCCCGGTTCGCCGTCGTGGTTGGCGCGGCGCGAGGTCTTGAGCGTGTGCCACAGGTCGCGCCGCGAGGTCACCATCTCGCTGACCGCGTAGCCGGCGCCGAGCCGCCGGCACAACTGGCGGAACGGCCGGTCCGTCACGCCCGCCATCGGCGCGGCGAACAGGTTGTTCGCCAGGACATGGGGGCCGATGTTCATGCGCGGGGTGCTGCTCAAAAATGAGGCACGATTGTATGCGGCATGCATTTCAGCAATTGAAATGAAGAACCTGCCATGGCCTACAGTCGCGTGACAGGCTCGCTGCCTATACTGGACCGAGCATGAACCCTGCGCCCTCCGCCGTCACGCCGCCGCCCGCGGGCCGCCGCCGTTCACTCCGGCGCCGGCGGCGGGCCTTCTGACATGCCGGTGTGGCTCACGGCCCTGTTCGACCTGCTCGCGCTGCCGCAGTACGGGTTGAGCACGCTGTTCGTCGCGGCCTTCGTCTCGGCGACCCTGATTCCGGTCGGCTCCGAACCCGCGCTGTTCGGCCTGCTGCAGCTCAACCCCCAGCTGTTCTGGCCGGCGGTCCTGGTGGCCACCGCGGGCAATACGCTGGGCGGTGCCGTCGACTGGTGGATGGGGTACGAGGCGCACCACCTGGTCGACAGGTACCGGCATTCGCGCACGCACGTGAAGGCGATCGACTGGCTCGAGCGGCTCGGCCCCAAGGCCTGCCTGCTGGCCTGGCTGCCGCTCATCGGTGACCCGCTGTGCGCCGTGGCGGGCTGGCTGCGGATGCCCTTCTGGCCGTGCCTGGGTTACATGTTGATCGGCAAGCTGCTGCGCTACGTCATCATGACGGCGGCGCTGATGCACATGTTCCCGGCGGGGCACTTCGTCCGTTGAACGGAAGAGGGGCCGCCGCCGGCGGCGCGCGGTGCGCCTTCCCCTCAGACGTTGAACAGGAAGTTCAGCACGTCCCCATCCTTGACGACGTACTCCTTGCCCTCGCTGCGCATCTTGCCGGCATCCTTGGCGCCCTGCTCGCCCCGGTACTTGATGAAGTCCTCGAACGCGATCGTCTGCGCGCGGATGAAGCCACGCTCGAAGTCGGTGTGGATCACGCCGGCCGCCTTGGGCGCGGTGTCGCCGACGTGGATGGTCCAGGCCCGGACCTCCTTCACGCCCGCGGTGAAGTAGGTCTGCAGGCCCAGGAGCTTGAACGCCGCGCGGATCAGACGGTCAAGGCCCGGCTCCTCCTGGCCGATCTCGGCCAGGAACATGTGCTTGTCCTCGTCGCTCATGTCGGCCATCTCGGCCTCGATCTTGGCGCAGATGGCGACCACCGGGGCATTCTGTCCGGCCGCGAACTCGCGCAGCCGGTCCAGGTAGGGATTGTTCTCGAAGCCGTCCTCGTGCACGTTCGCCACGAACATCGCCGGCTTGGCGGTGATCAGGAAGAGCTGCCTGAGCAGCGCGCCCTCCTCGTCGTTGAACGACAGCGTGCGCACCGGCTGGCCGGCGTCCAGGCAGGCCTGCACCCTGGTGAGCACCTGCACCAGCTTGGCCGCCTCCTTGTCGTTGCCTGACTTGGCGGCCTTGATGTAGCGCTGCAGGCTCTTTTCCACGGTGCCGAGGTCGGCCAGGCACAGCTCGGTCTGGATCACCTCGATGTCGGACACCGGGTCCACCTTGCCGCTCACGTGCACGATGTTCGGATCGTCGAAGCAGCGCACCACGTTGACGATGGCGTCGGTCTCGCGGATGTGCGCCAGGAACTGGTTGCCCAGGCCCTCGCCCTTGCTGGCGCCGGCGACGAGGCCGGCGATGTCGACGAATTCCACGATCGCCGGCACCACGCGTTCGGGCTCCACGATCTGCGCCAGCTGCTTCAGGCGCGGGTCGGGGACTTCCACGATGCCGACATTGGGCTCGATCGTGCAGAAGGGATAGTTCTCCGCGGCGATCCCGGCCTTGGTCAAGGCATTGAACAAGGTGGACTTGCCCACGTTGGGCAATCCGACGATCCCGCACTTCAGACTCATGACGCTTCCAACAATCGAAGGGCGAAAGTGTACCCCCCGGCCGGCGCTCAGCCCGGGGCCGCCCCGGCGGCGACGGGCTGGCCCACCCGCAGGGTCTGGTCCACGCCGCGCACGACGATGGCGTTCATCCCGAACGCCGCGGCGCCGTTGACCAGCTCGTTGCGGCGATATTGCACGAGGGTCTGCAACACATGGGGCGAGACCTGCGCCGTGGCCGGATCGATGTTGGGGATCGGGCAGCGAGGGCAGGGCTTGACCAGGCGCAGCTCGACCGGCTCGCCGGCGGCGACCGTCATGTGCGTCAGGCGGTCCTCGTCGTGGGCGCCCAGCCCCGAGAGCACGAGGTTGGGCCGGAAGCGCTCGATGCCCACCGGGGCATGGCCGGCGGCAGCCAGCCGGTCGTTGAGTCCGTCCACCGCCGCCTGGCCCAGCACCAGGAGCGGAAAGCCGTCGCTGAACTGGTTGAGCGCTTCCGCGCCGCCGGTCCAGCGCGCGCTCGAGAGCCGCCGCTGCTGCGGATCGAACCGCACCAGCCGCAGCGGCTGCCCGAGGAAGTCGGTGAACCACTGGGCGGCGACGGCGCCCATGTCGTAGGCGTTGACCTCGTCGTCCCAGATCCGCACCTTGGCCGGGTCCTCGACCGAGTCGACCGAAAGGTGCAGCGCGAGCATGCCGGGCGCGCGCAGCACGACTTCGCTGTGCTTGATCTGCGGGCGCACCAGCGCCATGCGCGGCAGCTGGCGCTGCGTCACGAAGCGGCCCTGCGCATCGACCACCATCCAGGCGCGGTCGAGGTCCAGCCCGGTCTCGGTCAGCACGGCTTCGCGCACTTCCACGCCGGCGCAGGACTTCACCGGATACACGAACAGGCGGGCGATCTGGGCGCTGGCGGCGCGAGCGGAAGAGTTCATCGGTGGCGGCGGCTGACGTTGAGCAAGCCGCGATTGTGCCCCCCTCCTACAATCCCTCGCATGGCGATCGCCCCTGATGTCTGTATTCGCGGTGCCGGCATCGTCGGCCGCACCCTGGCCCTGCTGCTCGCGCGCGACCGCCTCCGGGTCGGGCTCGTCCGCGACCATGCCCCGCGCACCGGCGCCGCCAGCGACGTGCGGGCCTATGCCCTCAACGCGGCGTCGCGCGAACTGCTCGAACGCGTGCGGGCCTGGCCCGACGAGCATCACGCCACGCCGGTGCTGGGCATGGAAGTCCACGGCGACGAAGGCGGACAGGTCAGCTTCGATGCCAGGGACGCCGGCTCGCCCGCCCTGGCCTGGATCGTCGACGTCGATGCCTTGCAGCAGCGGTTGGCCGAAGCCCTGCGCTACCAGCCGCTGGTGGAATGGCTGGACGCGCCCGTGACGGCCCCGCTCACGGTGGTCTGCGAAGGCAGGCACAGCACCACCCGGGCCGACCACGGCGTGCAATACACGGTGCGGCCGTACCCGCAACGCGCGATCGCCGGCCGGCTGCATTGCGAAAAGCCGCATGGGCACGTGGCGCGGCAATGGTTTGCCGGCGGCGAAATCCTGGCCTTCCTGCCGCTGCACGGCGGTCCGGCGCCGGCCGCGGGGAACTCGGTGGCATTTGTCTGGTCAGTCGATGAGCACCGGGCGCCGCAGCTCATGGCCCACGACAGCAAGCTGTTCGAGCGCGAACTGGAGGCAGCCAGCGGGCACGCGCTGGGCAGGTTGACGCTCTCCACCGAGCGCGCCTGCTGGCCGTTGCAGCTGGCGACCGCCGATCGCTGGTGCGGTCCGGGCTGGGTGCTCGCCGGCGATGCCGCACACACGGTGCATCCGCTGGCAGGACAGGGCCTGAACCTGGGGCTGGGCGATGCGCGCGAGCTGGCGCAGGTGCTGCACCAGCGCGAGTACTGGCGCGGCGTCGGCGACCTGAGGCTGCTGCGGCGCTTCGAGCGCGCGCGCAAGGCGGATGTGATGGCGATGGGCGCCACCACCGACGGCTTGCAGCACCTGTTTGCGCAGACGCAAGGGCCGTGGGCCGCGCTGCGCAACTGGGGGATGACGGGGTTCGACCGCAGCGGCTGGCTCAAGCAGTGGGTGGCCAGGCAGGCGATGGGGCGGCGTTGACGCAAGGATGATGGACACATGAAATTCGACCGAACCGCTGCCCTGGCAGCCATGTTGGCCGCGGCGCTGCTGGCCGCGCCGGTGCAGGCCCAGGAAGCGGCCATCCGCAAGAATCTCACCGAGCGGGTCCCGCAGCTGCAGAAGATCGACGAGATCCGCAAGACCGACATGCCCGGCCTGTACGAAGTGCGGATCGGCACGGATCTGTTCTACACCGACACCGAAGGAAACTACCTGATCAACGGGCAGCTGATCGACACCCGCGCCAGGCGCAACCTCACCGAGGAGCGGATGGAAAAGCTGCTGGCGATCGAGTTCTCCGCGCTGCCTCTGAAGGACGCGTTCACCATCGTGCGCGGCAACGGCAAGCGCAAGCTGGCCGTGTTCGAGGACCCCAACTGCGGGTACTGCAAGCGGTTCGAACGCGACCTGCAGAAGGTGGACAACGTCACCGTCTACATGTTCCTGTACCCGATCCTCGGGCCGGACTCGAGCGAGAAGTCCAGGAACATCTGGTGCGCCCGGGACAAGGCCAAGGCATGGCAGGACCTGATGCTGCGCGAGCAGCCTGTCGGCGCGGCCAGTTGCGACGCCGCGGCCCTCGGCCGCAACCTGGAATTCGGCAAGAAGCACCGGATCAGCGGAACGCCGACCCTGATCTTCGCCGACGGCACTCGCGTGCCGGGCGCGGTGAGCGCCGTCCAGGTGGAGAAGATGCTCGCCGAGGCGAAGTGACCGCCGGCCGCGCGCCACGGCCCTCCGCAGCCGCCGCTGGCCGGCGCTTGCGTATAGTCCCTTGATGCCCAGCCTGTTTCCGCCTCGCAGCGCCAGCGTCCACTACCGCGTGGAAGCAGCCGACCTGCACGCCCACCTGTTCCACGTCACCCTCTGGATCGACCAGCCGGCGGCGCAGCAGGTGGTGTCGCTGCCGGCGTGGATCCCGGGGAGCTACCTGGTTCGCGAGTTCTCCCGCCATCTGCAGCGCCTGGCGGCGCGGCAGGACGGCCGGCCGGTCGCCATCGAGCAACTGGACAAGTGCACCTGGCAGATCGAATGCGTGCCGAGCACGCCGCTGGTCCTCACCTACGAGGTGTATGCCTTCGACAGCTCGGTGCGCGCGGCCTGGCTCGACACGCAGCGCGGCTTCTTCAACGGCACCAGCCTGTGCCTGCGCGTGCACGGCCAGGAAAAGCTGGTCCACTCGATCGAACTGGCCGCCGCCAAGGCCACGGGCCAGTGGCAGGTGGCCACCGGCCTGCTGCCGCACAAGGTCGGCAAGCACGGCTTCGGCACCTACCTCGCCACCGACTACGACGACCTGGTGGACTGCCCGGTCGAACTCGGTCCCTTCTGGAGCGCCGAATTCAAGGCCGGCGGCGTGCCGCACCGGGTCGTGGTCTCCGGCGCGGCCGAGTCCTTCGACGGGGCGCGCCTGGTCGCCGACATGCAGAAGATCTGCGAGACGCAGATCCGCTTCTGGCACGACCGCAAGCGCCCGCCGCACAAGAACTACCTGTTCCTGCTCAACGCGGTGGACGACGGCTACGGCGGGCTGGAGCACCGCAACTCCACGGCTCTGATCGCTTCGCGGCGCGACCTGCCGCGCCTGGGCGAGGCGCGCCAGGGCGACGGCTACGTCACGCTGCTGGGCCTCATCAGCCACGAGTACTTCCACACCTGGAACGTCAAGCGCCTGCGTCCGGCCGAGTTCCTGCGCTACGAGTACGGTCGCGAGAACTACACGCGGCTGCTCTGGTTCTTCGAGGGCTTCACCAGTTACTACGACGATCTGCTGCTGCGCCGCGCGGGACTGCTCGATGACGCCGGCTACCTGAAGCTGTTGAACAAGACGATCAACCAGGTGCTGCAGACCCCGGGGCGCGAAGTGCAGTCCGTGGCGCAATCGAGCTTCGACGCCTGGGTGAAGTACTACCGCCAGGACGAGAACACCGCCAACGCGACGGTCAGTTACTACACCAAGGGCGCCCTGGTCGCGCTCTGTTTCGACCTGACGCTGCGCGCCGAGGGCCATGCGACGCTGGACGAGGTGATGCGCTCGCTCTGGCAGCGCTGCAAGGCGGGGCCCATGACCGAGGCCGATTTCGGCACGGTCCTGAAGGAACTCGGCGGCCGCTCGTTCAGCCGCGAACTCGCCGCCTGGGTGCACGGCACGCGCGAGTTGCCGCTGGCCGACTTGCTGCAGGCGCACGGCGTGGGTGTCCTCGAGGAACCGGCCGCGCTGGCGCAGCGGCTCGGCCTGCGCATGAGCGACGCCGCGCCGCTGCAGGTCAAGACCGTGCTGCGCGGCGGCGCGGCCGAACAGGCCGGCCTGGCCGCCAACGACGAATGGATCGGCGTCGAGGTCGCCGGCAACGGGTGGCGGTTGGCGAAGCTGGACGACCTGACGCTGCATGCCGGCACCCACCGCAAGCTCACGGCGCTGGTCGCACGCGACCGGCGCCTGCTGCGGCTGGAACTGAACCTGCCGGCCGCCGTCACCACCTGGAGGCTCGTCCTGCGTGACGCAGCGCGGGCCCAGCCGTGGCTGGCACCGGGCGCCTGACGGGCCGGACCGGCCGGCGCTGGGTGGCGCTGCTGGCCGCCGTGCTGCTGGTGCACGTGGCGGCGATCGACTGGATCGGGCGCCGGTTGCAGCAGAGCGCGCTGCTGCAGCCGCTGGCCGAGCCGATGTTCACCCGCGTGCTGCAACAGGAGGCCGTCTCGGAGCCGGCGCCGGCGGCCGCGCCCCCGGCGCCGGCGCGACCCGCCGTGCGGTCGATCGCGCCACCCGCGCCCAGGCCGGCCGCCGCCGCCTCCGAGCCGAGGCAGGCGGCGACAGCGGAGCCCGAGCCACCCCCTGCCGAGCCGATACCCGCCGAGCAGGTGGCCGTCGCTCCGGAGCCGGCCGCCTCCACGCCGGCGCCGGCCGCCAGCGAGCCGCCGCCGGGGGCTGTCGCGGGCCAGGAGGCGGCCCCTGCGGAAGCGCCGAGCCTCGACAGCTGGCCGCTGGACACGCGAGTCAACTACCGGCTCGGCGGCGTCTTCCGCAGCGGGGAACTGCACGGCGATGCGCGCGTGCAGTGGCTGCGGCAGCAGCAGCGCTACGAGGTCCGCATCGACATCGACGTGACCATGCTGGCGCGGCTGGTGCTGACCAGCCAGGGCGCGGTGACGCCGCGGGGCCTCGATCCAGCGGTGTACGAGGAACAGCGGCGCAACGGCGTGCGGCGCGCCACGCTGCGCGACGAGACGATCCTTCTGGGCAACGGGGAAGTCGTGCCGCGGCCCGCCGGCGTGCAGGACACCGCCAGCCAGTTCGTCGAGCTGAGCCATCGCTTCGCCACCGGCCGGGAGCGGCTGGAAGTGGGTCGCAGCGTCAGTGTCTGGCTGGCGCGGCCGGGCCATCTGGCGCAGTGGACCTACGACATCGTCAACCGCGAGATCCTGCAGACGCCCAAGCTCGGCCCGGTCGAGGCCTTCCACCTGAAGCCCAGGCCGATCGCGAACCCGCGCGGCAACATCACCGCGGAGATGTGGTTTGCCCCGAGCCTGCAGTACCTGCCGGTACGCATCCGGGTCAACATGGACCCGGCGCACGTCGACCTGATGGTCGACAGCATCGAGCAGCGGTGACGGCGGGTTCAGAGCTTGCGCTGGTCCACTACCCGCTTGGCCTTGCCCTGGCTGCGCTCGATGCCGCCGCTGGCGCGCAGCTCGATGCGCGCCGAGGTTCCGATATAGGTCTTGATCTCGTGCGAAAGCATGCCCGCCGCCTCCTGCGCTTCCCAGGACTGCGGCGACAGGTCGGGCCGCGTCTCCACCGCCACCGTCAGCTCGTCGAGCGGGCCTTCGCGCGTGAGCACGCACTGATAGTGCGGCGTCAGTTCGCCGCGCTTGAGGATCAGTTCCTCGATCTGCGTCGGGAATACGTTCACCCCGCGCACGATCATCATGTCGTCGCTGCGGCCGGTGATCTTTTCCATGCGGCGCATGGTCCGAGCCGTGCCGGGCAGCAGCCGGGTGAGGTCGCGCGTGCGGTAGCGGATCACCGGCAGCGCCTCCTTGGTGAGGCTGGTGAACACCAGCTCGCCGAATTCCCCGTCCGGCAGCAGCTTGCCAGTGTCGGGGTCGACGATCTCGGGATAGAAATGATCCTCCCAGATCGTCGGGCCGTCCTTGGTCTCGGCGCACTCGTTGGCCACGCCCGGCCCCATGACTTCCGACAGGCCGTAGATGTCGACCGCCTCGATGTCCAGCCGCCGCTCGATCGCCGCCCGCATGTCGTTGGTCCACGGCTCGGCGCCGAAGATGCCCAGGCGCAGGCTGGTGCGCGCCGGGTCGAGCCCCTGCCGCTCGAATTCGTCGGCGATCGCCAGCATGTAGCTGGGCGTGACCATGATGATGTCTGGCCGGAAATCGTGGATCAATTGCACCTGGCGCTCGGTCTGGCCGCCGCCGAACGGCACCACCGTGAGGCCCAGGCGCTCGGCGCCGTAATGGGCGCCCAGCCCGCCGGTGAACAGGCCGTAGCCGTAGCTCACGTGCACCATGTCGCCCGGGCGCGCCCCGGAAGCACGCAGGCTGCGCGCCATCAGGTCGGACCAGGTCTCGATGTCGCCCCGCGTGTAGCCGACGACGGTGGGCTTGCCGGTCGTGCCGCTGGAGGCATGGATGCGGACGCACTGTTCGCGCGGGACCGCGAACATCCCGAACGGATAGCTGTCGCGCAGGTCCTTCTTCGACGTGAACGGGAACTTCGACAGGTCCGCCAGCGACCGGCAGTCGGACGGCCGCACGCCGGCGGCGTTGAATTTCGCCCGGTACACCGGCGAGTTGGCATACGCATGTTCCAGCGACGACCGCAGGCGCTTGAGCTGCAGCGAGCGCAGCTCGTCGGTGCTGGCGGTCTCGATCGGTTCGAGGGGAAAGCGGTTCATGCTGCGACCTCCGTGCTGATCGTGCGGCCTCACTCGCCCTTGAACCGGGCCGGACGCTTCTCGCGGAACGCCATCACCCCTTCGATGTAGTCGTGGGTGCGACCGAGGGCGGACTGTGTGTCGCGCTCCAGGTCCAGTTGTGCGTCGAGCTCGTTGCTGGCCGCGGCCCGCAGCAATCTGCGCGTTTCCACCAGCGCTTTCGTCGGCAGTTCCGCCAGCCGCTGCGCCAGCTTCAGGGCCGCCTCGACGCAATCCTCGCCGTCGGGCGCCACGTCCCAGATCATGCCCTGCTCCTTGGCGTCGGCCGCCGAGAGCTTGTCGCCGAGCATGGCGCAGCCCAGCGCGCGGGCCAGCCCGAGCCGCTTGACGAGGAACCAGCTGCCACCGGCGTCGGGCACCAGCCCGATCCGGCTGAACGCCTGGATGAACACCGCATTCGGCGCCGCCACCGCCAGGTCGCAGGTCATCGCCAGCGACGCGCCCGCGCCGGCAGCAACGCCATTCACCGCCGCGATCGTGGGCACCCGCAGCGACTGCAATCTGCGCACCGTGGGATTGAAGGCCTGATCGATCACGGGCCCCGGATCGGCCCGCTTGACCAGGTCGGGGCCCGGCTCGAAGTCGAATTCAGCGAGATCCGCCCCGGCGCAAAAGCCCCGTCCGGCGCCGGTGATCACGAGGGCCCGCACGGCGCGGTCCGCCTCGATGCGGTCCAGCGCCGCCCACAGGTCGCGGTGCATCGCCCGCGTGAAGCTGTTGAGGGATTGCGGCCGGTTCAGCGTCACCAGTGCGACGGCGCCGCGGCTCTCGTACAGCACGTTCTGGTCGGTCATGGGATCTTCCCTTGTTCCCGCCGGGCGCCTCGCGCGCCGCGGCTTGTCTCCTGGCCGCGACTCTATCACCGGCCGCCGCGCGTCGCCTCGCGCCTTCGCTATAGTTGCCGCGCAACCATCCAGGAGAAGCGCCATGGCGTACGAGCTCATCGAAGTGCGGACCGAAGCGGGCAAGGTCGGCATCGTCACCCTGAACCGGCCCAAGCAGCTGAACGCCCTGAACAACCAGTTGATGGATGAGCTCGGCGCGGCGCTGAAGTCCTTCGACGCCGACCCCGCGATCGGCTGCATGATCATCACCGGCAACGAGAAGGCATTCGCCGCCGGCGCCGACATCGGCGCGATGGCCGGCTGGTCGTTCAAGGACGTCTACAAGGACGACTACATCACCCGCAACTGGGAGACGATCCGCGGCGTGCGCAAGCCGGTGATCGCCGCGGTGAGCGGCTTCGCCCTGGGCGGCGGCTGCGAGCTGACGATGATGTGCGACTTCATCATCGCGGCCGACAACGCCAGGTTCGGCCAGCCGGAGATCAAGCTGGGGATCATCCCCGGCGCCGGCGGCACCCAGCGGCTGCCGCGCGCGATCGGCAAGGCCAAGGCGATGGACATGGCATTGACCGGCCGGATGATGGACGCCGCCGAGGCGGAGCGCTCCGGCCTGGTCAGCCGCGTGGTGCCGCTGGACAGGCTGATGGACGAAGCGCTGGCGGCCGCCCTCGTCATCTGCGAGTTTTCGCAGATCGCCGTGATGGCGGCCAAGGAATCGGTGAACCGCGCCTTCGAAACGGGTCTTTCCGACGGCGTGATGTTCGAGCGCCGGATGTTCCACGCCCTGTTCGCGACCGCGGACCAGAAGGAAGGCATGGACGCGTTCGTGAACAAGCGCAAGGCCCGGTTCAGTCACGAGTAAGGGGCCGGGCGCCGCTGCGGAGCCAGGCCCCGGACGGGGTCAATTGCCGGGCGAAGCCGGCGGCCGCCGGCTTCGCTATAATTGAGGGCTCGGCGCTTTAGCTCAGTCGGTTAGAGCGATGGAATCATAATCCACAGGTCCGCGGTTCGAGTCCGTGAAGCGCCACCAGACCAGAAAGGGCGACCGGCAGCAGCCGGTCGCCCTTTCGCACTTCGCGCCCCCATCCGACAGCCTCTGGATATCACCATGAACCGCTGCTTCCGCCTTTTCCTGTTCTGCCTCGCGCTCGCGGCGGGTACTGCCTTCGCGCAGGGCCTGCAGCGCTCCGCCCCGAAGGACGTCGTCCTCGGGCGCATCGCCGTCACGGCCCCGCCGGAGATCACCCTGGACGGCAAGCCCGACCGCCTGTCCCCGGGCGCCCGCATCCGCGACCTCAACAACATGCTGGTGCTCTCCGGCAGCATCGTGGGCAAGCCCATGCCGGTCGTGTACCGCCGGGACGCGGCCGGACTCGTGCACGAGGTCTGGCAGCTCACCGAGGACGAATACGGCAAGCTGGGCGGCACCGGCAGCGGCGCCGACGGCGCGCGGCGGTTCGCCGAACTGCTCTCGCTGATCTTCGGCGCGCGCCGCTGAAGGGGCGGCGATGGGAAAGAAAGTCTTCATCAAGACCTTCGGCTGCCAGATGAACGAGTACGACTCGGACAAGATGGCCGACGTCATGCGCGCCGCCGAAGGCTACGAGCCGACCACGAACGTGGAGGAAGCGGACCTGATCCTGTTCAACACCTGTTCGGTGCGCGAGAAGGCGCAGGAGAAGGTGTTCAGCGATCTCGGCCGCGTCAAGCACCTGAAGAAAAAGGGCGCGCTGATCGGCGTCGGCGGCTGCGTGGCCAGCCAGGAAGGCGCTGCGATCATCGAACGCGCGCCCTACGTGGACGTCGTGTTCGGCCCGCAGACGCTGCACCGCCTGCCGCAATTGCTGCTGCAGCGCGAGCAGCAGCGGCATGCCCAGGTGGACATCAGCTTCCCGGAGGTGGAGAAGTTCGACAACCTGCCGCCCGCGCGCGTCGACGGCGCCACCGCCTTCGTCAGCATCATGGAAGGCTGCTCGAAATACTGCAGTTACTGCGTGGTGCCGTACACGCGCGGCGAGGAAGTGTCGCGGCCCTTCGAGGACGTGCTGGTGGAGGTCGCCGGCCTGGCCGACCAGGGCGTCAAGGAAGTCACGCTGCTGGGGCAGAACGTCAACGCCTATCGCGGGGCGATGGGCGCGAGCGGCGAGATCGCCGATTTCGCGCTGCTGCTGGAATACGTCTCCGACATTCCGGGGATCGAGCGCATCCGCTACACGACCAGCCACCCCAACGAGTTCACGCCGCGCCTGATCGAGGCCTACGCGAAACTGCCAAAGCTGGTGAGCCACCTGCACCTGCCGGTGCAGCACGGCAGCGACCGCATCCTGATGGCGATGAAGCGCGGCTACACGGCGATGGAATACAAGAGCACCATCCGCAAGCTGCGCGCGGTGCGGCCGCAGATCGCCCTCAGCAGCGACTTCATCGTGGGCTTCCCGGGCGAGACCGACGACGACTTCGCGAAGCTGATGAAGCTGATCGACGATGTCGGCTACGACAACAGCTTCAGCTTCATCTTCAGCCCGCGCCCGGGCACGCCCGCAGCCAACCTGCACGACGACACGCCGTACGAGGTGAAGCTGAAGCGCCTGCAGCAGGTACAGGCGGCGATCGACGGCAACATGCGCCGCATCAGCGAGCGCCTCGTCGGCACCGTGCAGCGCATCCTGGTGGAAGGACCTTCGCGCAAGGACCCGCAGGAGCTGGCCGGCCGCACCGAGTGCAACCGGGTGGTGAATTTCCGGGGCGCGCAGCGGCTGGTGGGACAGATGGCCGACGTGCGCATCACGGCAACCAGCTCGCACGCGCTGCGCGGCGAAGCGGTGACCAGCGAACCGGTCACCGCCTGAAACTTCACTCGATCCGGGCGCCCGAGGCCTTGACCAGCGCGGCGCCGGCTTCCCAGTCGTCGGCCAGCAGCTTCTGGAAGTCGGCGGCGGGCATGGGCGCGTATTCGACGCCCAGGCGCGTGAGGCGCTCCTGGACGGCCGGGGTGGCGAGAACCTTCTGCACGGCGGCGTTGATCTTCTCGAGTTCGGCCTTCGGCAGCGCGGCCGGCGCGAGCAGGCCGATCCACGAATCGAACTTGTAGCCCGGCACGCCGGCTTCGGCGGCGGTGGGCAGCTCGGGCAGGAACTTGGAGCGCTGCGGACCCGTGTACGCCAGCATCTTGATGCGCGGGTCCTGCTTGAAGGCGACGATGCCGACCAGGGCCGCCGTGACGCCCTGAGCTCGGCCGGCGAGCACCTCGTTCACCGCGTCGCCGGTGGACTTCATCGGGATGTGCTGCATCTCCAGCCCGGCCCTGGCCAGGAAGGAGGCCATGCCCATGTGCGTCGCGCTGCCGTTGCCGGCGGATGCGTAATTGAGCTGGCCCGGCTTGCTCTTGACCAGCTTGAGGTAGTCGGCGAGCGAGTTCACGCCCAGGTTGCCGGGCGCGGCGATCACGTAGCCCGAGTTGCCCAGGTAGGCGACGCCCACGAAATCCTTCAGCGGGTGGTAGGGCAGCTTGCCGTAGAGATGCCCGGCCAGGGTGTGGCTCGCGGCGGCGAGGACCAGCGTGTTGCCGTCCGCCGGCGACTTGGCCACCCCGCCGGTCCCCACGGTGCCGCCCGCGCCGGGGCGGTTCTCGACGATCACCGTGGCGCCCAGCGCCTGTCCCAGTTCGCTGTTGAAGGTGCGGGCCACGGTGTCCTGCACCGCGCCCGGCCCGTAGGGCACGACGATGCGGATCACGCGCTGGGCGAGCGCCGGCGAGGCGGCCGCGGCGGCCAGGACGAGCGCGGCGGCGGCCGCGCGGACGATGCGAATGTTCATGGCGAGTTCCTCTCTCATTCAGGATTGTCGTGCGAGCCACTTCTGAGCCAGGCGGACGAAATAGCTGGCACCGATGGGAATGATCTCGTCGTTGAAGTCGAACGACGTGCCGTGGATGATGCACTCGCCGGGGCCGTGATCGGGCAGGCGATGCCCTCCGTCGCCGTTGCCGAGAAACGCGTAGCAGCCGGGACGCGCCCGCAACATGTGGGCGAAGTCCTCGGCGCCCATCACGGCCGGGGTGTCCTCGTCGACGTTCTGCGGGCCGACCACGTCGCGCATCACCTGCGCGGCGAACTGCGCCTCGCCGGGGTGGTTGACGACGGGCGGCGACGCGCGGCGGAACATGACCTCGGCGCCGCAGCCGTGCGCCTGGGCGACGCCCGCCGCGATCCGCCGGATGCCGGCCTCGATCGCATCGGTGGCTGCCACGGAGAAGGTGCGCACCGTGCCGCCGACCCAGGCCTGCTCCGGAATGACGTTGGGCGCATTCGAGCCCTGGATCTGCGTGACGGCGAGCAGGGCCCGCTCGCGCGAGTCCACCACCCGCGGCACCAGGGTCTGCAACTGCTGCGCGATGTCGATGGTCGCGCCGACCGGGTCGATGCCGGTGTGCGGCATCGAGGCGTGGGTGCCCCGGCCGCTCACCGTGACCCGCCACGTGTTGCTCGACGCCATCAGCGCGCCATGGTTGGTCGCAAAGCGGCCGGTGGGCAGGGCGAAATTGTGCAGCGCGAACACGGCCTCGCAGGGAAAGCGCTCGAACAGTCCGTCCTCGATCATCTTCAGCGCACCGGCCTTGCCCATTTCCTCGGCCGGCTGGAAGATGAAGTTGACGGTACCGTCGATGTCCTTCGCCTGGGCCAGGTGCCACGCCGCGGCCAGCAGCATCGTCGTGTGGCCGTCGTGGCCGCACGCGTGCATCCGCCCGTCGTGCTGCGAACGGTGCGCGAAACGGTTCTCTTCCTGCAGCGGCAGCGCGTCCAGGTCGGCACGCAGGCCGATCGTGCGCTTGCCGGTGCCGCCGCGCAGCACGCCCACCACGCCGGTGCCGGCGATGCCCGTGTGCACCTCCAGCCCCCATTCGCGCAGGCGATCGGCCACCAGTTTCGAGGTCCGGTGCTCCTCGAAGCCCAGCTCGGGATGCGCGTGGATGTCGCGGCGCAGCGCGACGAAGCGCGAGAAATCGACGAAGCTGTCGACCAGGTTCACTGTCGTCTCCCAACATCATTCAAGAAAGCGCCCCCGGACCGGTTGCGCCGTCGTCCGTCAGAACGGCATCTTCGGCAGCCCGCCCTTGCCGCCCATGCGCTTCATCATCTTCATGAGGCCGCCGCCCTTCATCTTCTTCATCATCCCCTGCATCTGCTCGAACTCGTTGAGCAGCCGGTTGACTTCCTGCACGTGCACGCCGGCGCCGGCCGCGATGCGGCGCTTGCGCGTCGCCTTGATCAGTTCGGGCTTGCGCCGCTCCAGCGGCGTCATGCTCTGGATGATGCCTTCCTTGCGGCGGATGTCGCGCTCGGCCTTGTCCATGTCGACCTGGCCGGCCTTCGCCTGCATCTGCGCCGGCAGCTTGTCCATCAGGGTCGACAGGCCGCCCATGCTCTTCATCTGCTGCAGTTGCGCGAGAAAGTCGTTCAAGTCGAAGCCGGCGCCGCTCTTGACCTTGGCCGCGAGCTTCTGCGCGGCCTCCATGTCGACGCCGGCGGTGACCTGCTCCACCAGGGCGACGATGTCGCCCATGCCGAGGATGCGGCCCGCGTGGCGCTCGGCATCGAACACCTCCAGCCCGTCGAGCTTCTCGCTGATGCCGGCGAACTTGATCGGCGCGCCGGTGATCTGGCGCACCGACAGCGCCGCGCCGCCGCGGGAATCGCCGTCCGTCTTGGTCAGCACGATGCCGGTGAGCGGCAGCGCCTCCTTGAACGCCTTCGCCGTATTCACGGCGTCCTGGCCCTGCATGGCGTCGACGACGAACAGCGTTTCCACCGGCTTGAGCACGGCGTGCAGTTCCTTGATCTCGCGCATCAGTGCCTCGTCGATCGCCAGCCGCCCGGCGGTGTCGACCAGCAACACGTCGAAATACTGGCGCTTGGCGTGGTCGAGCGCGGCACGCGCGATGTCGACCGGCTTCTGGTCGGGGGTGCTCGGAAACCACTCGGCGCCGGCCTGCGCCGTCACCGTCTTGAGCTGCTCGATGGCGGCGGGCCGGTACACGTCGCCCGACACCGTGAGCACCTTCTTCTTGCGCTTCTCGATCAGGTGCTTGGCGAGCTTGGCGGTCGTGGTCGTCTTGCCCGAACCCTGCAGGCCCGCCATCAGGATCACCGCCGGCGGCTGTGCCTGCAGGTTGATGTCGCTCACCCCCTGGCCCATGGTGGCGGCCAGTTCCCGGTTGACGATGCCCACCAGCGCCTGGCCCGGCGACAGGGAGCCCAGGACCTCCTGGCCCATCGCCTTGTCCTTGACGCGGGCGATGAAGTCGCGCACCACCGGCAGCGCCACGTCGGCTTCCAGCAGGGCCATGCGCACTTCGCGCAACATGTCCTGCACGTTGGCTTCGGTGATGCGCGCCTGGCCGCGCAGCTCCTTGGCCAGGCGGGAAAGTCGGTCGGTCAGCGAGGAGGCCATGGGGGAGTGCTCGGGGGGGAATCGGCGCGGGCCGCGCCGCAGTTTCGCGCAGCAGTCAAGCGCGGCTAAACTGTGGACCCATGATTCTAGCGAGTGCGCCCTTTCCCAGTGTGGTGCTCACGCTGGCAGCCGCCGCGGCGTACGCAGTGCCGGCGGCCGGCGCGGGCCGCCTTTCCGACCGCGCCGCGCGCGTCGCCCTGCTGGCGGGGTGGTTCCTGCACGCGATGGTGCTCGCGTGGGGCCTGCTCGGCGAGCCGGCCCGGTTCGGCTTCGCCCCCGCACTCTCGGTGACGGCCTGGCTGGTGCTCACCGTCTACGCGGTGGAGCAGCAGATGTTCCCCAAGCTCGAAGCACGCTGGGCGCTCGCCGGCCTGGGCTCCGCCGCAGTGCTGCTGGCCCTGATCTTTCCCGGCAGCGAGCTGCCGGTGACGGCGTCGGCGTGGCTGCCCCTGCATTGGGCGCTGGGCATCGCTTCCTATGGGCTGTTCGCGGCCGCCGTGGTCCATGCGTGGCTGATGACGCGCGCCGAGCGCAGCATCCGTCACGCGGCCGATCCGCAGGCCGGCCTGCCGCTGCTGACGCTGGAGCGCCTCACGTTCCGCTTCGCCACGGCGGGGTTCATCCTGCTGTCGGCCACGCTGTTGGCCGGATTGCTGTTCAGCGAGAGCCTGTATGGCCATGGCCGCACCGCGCGCTGGGACCACAAGATGGTGTTCTCCATCCTGTCGTGGCTGGTCTTCGCCTTCCTGCTGCTGGGCCGCGCCCGGTTCGGATGGCGCGGCCGCAAGGCGGTGCGCGTGCTGTACGCGGGATCGCTGCTGTTGCTGCTCGCCTACGCCGGCTCCCGCTTCGTGCTCGAGGTGGTCCTCAAGCGGCCGGGATGAAATACCTGCTGCTCCTGGCGATCGTGCTGCTGGTCGCGTGGCTGTGGCGCGGCAGCCGCACGCAGGACCGGGCCGACGCCGCGGACGCGCAGGCGCCCCGCCCCGATTCCGCGCCGGTGCAACAGGAAATGGTCCAGTGCCCCGTATGTTCCGTGCGCCTGCCCCGCTCGGATGCCTTGCCGGGGCCCGACGGCCAGCTCTATTGCTGCGCCGAGCACCGCGCGCGCGGAGCAGGCTGACGTGAACCGGTCCGGCTCGGACTTTGTCCCGCTGCCGGCGCTCGCGGAGCCGACCCGCGATTCGGCGTTTGCGCGGTTGTGGCGCGCCTTCATGACAGCGCGGGTGGCGCTGGCGCTCGTGCTGCTGGTGCTGCTCGCCACCTTGTCGCTGGTGCTGCCGGCCCTGAACGTCAGCCGCTGGCTGATCCTGCTGTGCCTGACCTATTTCGCGGCGGCGCTCGCGGTGCGGCTGCTCACCGGTCCGCACCTGCAGGGCTCGTCGTTCGATCCGCAGTGGGTGTCGACCATCGGCGTCGACCTCGTGGTGTTCTCCTCCCTGCAGTTCCTGCAGGCTGGCGGCATCAATTACTCCCCGCTGCTGGCATTGCCGGTGCTGATGGGATCGGTGCTCGGCTCGGGACTGCTGGCGCTGGGCACGGCGGCCGGTGTCACGCTGCTGCTGCTGATGGACGCCTGGGTGATGTCGCTGCACGCGATCGGCGATTCGGCGGCGCGGTTCCTGCAGGCGGGACTGACCGGCACAGGCTACTTTGCGCTGGCGCTGCTGGTCAACCAGATGGCGGTCCGCCTGTCGCGCGAGGAGCGCGCGGCGCGGCAAGGGCAGCGCGCGGCCAGGGTGCAGGCGCAGGTCAACCAGTTGGTGATCGAGTCGCTTTCCGACGGCGTGCTGGTGGTGGACGCCGCGGGCCGTGTCCATGCCGCCAACCCGGCGGCGCAGGCACTGCTGGGGTTGGAGGGGCCGAACGATGTCCGCGACGCCCTGAGGGCGCAACCCGGCTGGCAGCCGCTGCTGGTGCTGGCGCAGACGACCTTCCGCGGCCACGGGCCGCAAGTGGCGGACATTGCGATCCCACGGCCGGGCGACGAAGCCCGGCGGCTGCACGTGCGCACGCGGCTGACCACGCCGGATTCCACCCAGGTCGAGAACCTGTGCGTGGTCTTCGTCGAGGACCTGCGCGAGATGGAGGCCCGGCTGCGGATCGAGAAGCTGGCCGCGATGGGCCGGATGTCCGCAGCAGTGGCCCACGAGATCCGCAACCCCCTGGCCGCGATCGCGCAGGCCAATGCGCTGATGGAGGAAGACCTGCACGAGCCGGCGCTGCGACAGCTGAGCGGGCTGATCCAGAAGAACACGCAGCGGCTGGCCCAGATCGTCGACGAGATCCTCAACGTCGCGCAGATCCAGCCACGCGATCGCGCCAGCCTGCCAGCCCTGGAACTCGATCCGGCCGTGGGCAGCGTGTGCAGCGACTGGGCCATGCAGACGCGCAGCGGCGAGCGGCTCCAGGTGGCGCTCGGCGCGCCGGGCGCCCAGGTGCCGTTCGAGGCACCGCACCTGCGACGGGTGCTGGTCAACCTGCTGGACAATGCATTGCGTTACGCCAGCGGGCAGCCGGACGCGATCCGTGTCGCGACCAGCGCCGGCGACGAGCACGCCGAACTGTGCGTCTGGAGCGACGGCGCCGCGCTGCCAGCCAGCGTCGAGTCGCGGCTGTTCGAGCCGTTCTTCTCCTCCGAGAGCCGCTCCAGCGGACTGGGCCTGTACATCTGCCGCGAGTTGTGCGAGCGCCACGGCGCCGCGATCAGCTACCGCCGGCGCACGGCCGGCGTGGGCGCGGGCGCGCGCGAAGGCAACGAGTTCGTGGTGAGCTTCGGTCCCGGCCGCCCGACCCTTGCCGGCGGAGCGCCATTTGACACAATAGCGGCCTGATGTCCGCCCCCGTGCTGCCGCCCCAGGTTCTGGTCGTCGACGACGAACCCGACCTGCGCACGCTCTACGAGCTCACCTTGCTGCGCGCGGGCTACCGCGTCGACGCCGCCGGCAGCCTCGCGGAGGCCTGGCAGCAGCTGGAGGCCAAGCGTTTCGACGCCGTGATCACCGACATGCGGCTGCCCGATGGCCTGGGGCTCGAATTGCTGCAACGGGTCGCGGCCCAGCAGCGCAGCGAACGCTGCATCGTGATGACGGCCTATGGCTCGGCGGAAAACGCGGTGGAAGCGCTCAAGGCTGGCGCCTTCGATTACCTCACGAAGCCGGTCGACCTGAAGCAGTTCCGGTCGGTGGTCGCCTCCGCCATCCAGGAAGACGCCACCCCGCCACGGCCGCGGGTGGCCAGCGGCTCGCCGCGCCAGCCTGCTGGCGGCGCCAGCACGGCCGGCGCCGCCAGCGCGATCGACCGGCTGGTCGGCGAATCGTCGGCCATGCGGCAGGTGAAGGAGCGCATCGCGAAGGTGGCCCGCAGCATGGCGCCGGTGCTGGTGCGCGGCGAGTCCGGCACCGGCAAGGAGCTGGTCGCACGCGCCATCCATGCCTGCAGCCACCGCGCGGGCGGCCCGTTCGTGGCCGTGAACTGCAGCGCGATCCCGGAGTCGCTGCTGGAAGCGGAATTCTTCGGCGCCAGGAAGGGGTCGTACACCGGCTCGCACCAGGACCGGGAGGGGTATTTCCAGGCGGCGCGCGGCGGCACGCTCTTTCTCGACGAGATCGGCGACCTGCCGCTGCCGATGCAGTCCAAGCTGCTGCGAGCGATCCAGGAACGCCAGGTGCGCTCGCTGGGCTCGACCCAGGAGGACTCGGTCGACGTGCGCGTCGTCAGCGCCACCCACAAGGACCTGGCGGCCGACGTGCGGGCGGAACGCTTCCGGCAGGACCTGTTCTACCGCCTGAACGTGATCGAGATCGTGGTGCCGCCGCTGCGCGAGCGGCTCGACGACCTGCCGGCGCTGTGCCGGGCCCTGCTGGCCCGCATCGCCCAGGAATCGAACCTGCCCGTGCCGTCGCTGTCGGCCGAGTGCCTGCAGCGGCTGTGCGAGCAGCCGCTGCCGGGCAACGTGCGCGAACTGGAAAACCTGCTGCACCGCGCCGTGGCGCTCAGCGACGGCGAGCGGCTGCACGTGGATTTCGATCCGTGCGCCGCCGCGCCACCGCGAGCCGGCGAGCCCGCGCCGGCAGCGTCCACCGTGCCTTCGGACCTGCAGGCCTACCTCGACCAGCAGGAGCGCGAGATCCTGGTGAAGGCGCTGCACGAGAGCGGCTTCAACCGCACCGCGGCGGCCCAGCGCCTGGGCCTGAGCCTGCGGCAGATCCGCTATCGCATCGCGCGGCTGGCGATCACCGCGCCCGGCGACGAACCCAATGACGATCCGGCCTGACGCGCCGGCCACCCTGTGGCAGGACGGCTGGTACCGCTTCGCGCGCCGGCTCGCCTCCCCCAACCGCGGCCCGCGGCCAGCCGGCGCGCAGGTGGACCTGATCGTGGTGCACTCGATCAGCCTGCCGCCGGGTCAGTACGGAGGCGAGGAGGTGCAGCAACTGTTCACCAACACGCTGGACTGGAATGCCCACCCCTACTTCATGGGCATCGAGGGCCTCACGGTGTCGTCGCATTTCTACATCCGGCGCGGCGGCGAGGTGTGGCAGTTCGTGAGTTGCGACGAGCGGGCCTGGCACGCGGGTGCTTCCCAATACCGCGGGCGGCCGGACTGCAACGACGATTCGGTCGGCATCGAGCTCGAAGGGCTCGAAGGCGCACGGTTCGAGCCGGCGCAGTACGAGGCGATGGCCGCGCTGTGCGCGGCCATCGGGCAGCGCTACCCCATCCTCCACGTCGCCGGCCACGAACACATCGCGCCGGGACGCAAGCGCGATCCCGGCCCGGGCTTCGACTGGCAGCGCCTGCAGCGCAGCCTGGCCTGGCCGCCCCAGTATTTCCCCGCCTAGCGGCGGCGTACCCCGCGCGCGCGGGTTGCGACGCAGCGAAAAGCATTGACGCCAATACGCTACATCTAGCGTATTGCAAGGCCTTCACACACTAGATATAGTGCCAGCCTTCCACTGCACTCCGGCGCGATGCGGTGGTGGCGGGCCGGCCGGGGCCGGCTCATTCCAAGAAAAGAAGTTGAAAGGGAAGCAATGCACATCGCCGTGAGCACACCATCGTCCGCACCCACCGTCTTGCCGCCCAGCGGCGACGCCGGCGGCGGCCTCGCCCCCAGCACCCTCGCCCACTACCAGATCATCCGGCGCAACGGCGCCGTGGTGCCGTTCGAGCCGCAGAAGATCGCGATCGCCATGATGAAGGCGTTCCTGGCGGTGCACGGCACCCAGGGCGCGGCCTCGGCGAGCGTGCGCGAGACGGTGGACCAGCTCACGCAGGCCGTCGTGCGCGCGCTCATGCGCTCGCGCCCCGGCGGCGGCACCTTCCACATCGAGGATGTGCAGGACCAGGTGGAACTCGGCCTGATGCGCGGCGGCCACCACGAGATCGCGCGGGCCTACGTGCTGTACCGCGAGCGGCGCTCGCAGGAGCGCGCGCGCCAGGCCGCGCCGGAGGCGCCCGCGGCGCCGGTGCTGCACGTGCTGGACGGCGGCGAGCGGGTGCCACTCGACCTGGGCCAGCTGCAGGCGCTGATCGAAGCGGCCTGCGAGGGCCTGGGCGCGGACGTGAAGCCCGACCCGATCGTCACCGAGACCATGCGCAACCTGTACGACGGCGTGCCGATGGACGAGGTCTACAAGGCGTCGATCCTGGCCGCCCGCACGCTGATCGAGAAGGATCCGGACTACACCTACGCCACCGCCCGGCTGCTGCTGCACACGATCTTCAAGGAGGTGCTCGGCCGCGACCTGCCGCCGTCGGAGATGGCGGGCAGTTACGCCGACTACTTTCCCGGCTTCATCAAGCGCGGGGTCGAGGCCGAACTGCTCGACGAGAAGCTGCTGCAGTTCGACCTGCCGCGGCTGGGCGCGGCACTGCAGGCCGGGCGCGACCGCCAGTTCGACTACCTCGGGCTGCAGACGCTGTACGACCGCTACTTCCTGCATGTCCGCAAGACGCGAATCGAGCTGCCGCAGGCATTCTTCATGCGGGTGGCGATGGGCCTGGCGCTGGGCGAGATCGACCGGGAAGCACGGGCGATCGAGTTCTACGAGGTGCTGTCGAGCTTCGACTTCATGTCCAGCACCCCGACCCTCTTCAACAGCGGCACGCTGCGCTCCCAGCTGTCGTCGTGCTATCTGACCACCGTGCCCGACGACCTGGACGGCATCTACGAGTCGATCAAGGAAAACGCCCTGCTGTCCAAGTTCGCCGGCGGCCTGGGCAACGACTGGACCCGCGTGCGCGCGCTGGGCTCGCACATCAAGGGCACCAACGGCGAGTCGCAGGGAGTGGTCCCCTTCCTGAAGGTGGTCAACGACACCGCGGTCGCCGTGAACCAGGGCGGCAAGCGCAAGGGCGCCGTCTGCACCTACCTGGAGTCCTGGCACCTGGACGTCGAGGAATTCCTCGAACTGCGCAAGAACACCGGCGACGACCGGCGCCGCACCCACGACATGAACACGGCCAACTGGATCCCGGACCTGTTCATGCGCCGGGTGGCCGAGCAGGGCGAATGGACCCTGTTCTCGCCGTCCAGCGTGCCCGACCTGCACGACCTGGTGGGCGCCGAGTTCGAACGCGCCTACGTGGCCTGCGAGGAAAAGGCCAGGCGCGGCGAGATCAGGCCCAGCCGGACCATTCGCGCCGTGGACCTGTGGCGCAAGATGCTCAGCATGCTGTTCGAGACCGGGCACCCCTGGATCACGTTCAAGGATGCCTGCAACGTCCGCTCGCCGCAGCAGCACGTGGGCGTGGTGCACTCCTCCAACCTGTGCACCGAGATCACGCTCAACACCAGCGACAGCGAAACGGCGGTCTGCAACCTCGGCTCCGTCAACCTGCTCAACCACCTGAAGCCGGGCGCCGACGGCCAGGTGCTGGACCACGACAAGCTGCGCCGCACGATCGGCACCGCCATGCGGATGCTGGACAACGTCATCGACATCAATTACTACGCCGTCAAGAAGGCCCGCGACGCCAACATGCGGCACCGCCCGGTCGGCCTGGGCGTGATGGGCTTCCAGGACGCGCTGTACGAATTGCGGATTCCCTATGCCTCGCAGGAGGCGGTGGAGTTCGCCGACCGCTCGATGGAAGCGGTCTGCTACCACGCCTACTGGGCGTCGACCGAACTGGCGCGCGAGCGCGGCCGCTACTCGAGCTACAAGGGCTCGCTGTGGGATCGCGGCATCCTGCCGCTGGACACCCTCGACCTGCTGGCGCAACAGCGCGGCGGCTGGGTGGAAGTCGACCGTTCCAGCACGCTGGACTGGGACGCCCTGCGCCGGAAGATCGCCGGCGACGGCATGCGCAATTCCAACTGCGTGGCGATCGCCCCGACGGCGACCATTTCCAACATCATCGGCGTCGACGCCTCGATCGAGCCCTGCTTCGGCAACCTGTCGGTCAAGTCGAACCTGTCCGGCGAGTTCACCGTCATCAACCACTACCTGGTGCGCGACCTCAAGCGCCTGGGTCTGTGGGACGAGGTGATGGTGATGGACCTCAAGCATTTCGACGGATCGCTGCGCCCGATCGACCGCGTGCCGCGGGAGATCAAGGCGCTCTACGCCACCGCCTTCGAAGTCGAGCCGCAGTGGCTGGTCGAGGCCGCGGCGCGCCGCCAGAAGTGGATCGACCAGGCGCAGTCGCTCAATATCTATATGGCGGGCGCTTCCGGCAAGAAGCTGCACGAGACCTACACACTGGCGTGGCTGCGCGGACTGAAGACCACCTACTACCTGCGCACCACCAGCGCGACGCAGGCCGAGAAGTCGACGGTGCAGTCGGGACGCCTGAACGCCGTCGCGAGCGGCGCGGCCGGCGCAACGGGCGCGCTCGATGCCGCCGCCGCCGCGGCGCGCGCGCAGATCGACGCCGCGGCGTCGGCGACGCCCGCCACCGACATCAAGTTCTGCGCGATCGACGATCCGTCGTGCGAGGCGTGCCAGTAAGGGCGAGCCGCTGGTCAGCGCCGATGCGGTGACCAGCGCGCGAGGGCCGCGAGGAATGCGCGAACGGTCCCGCGCATTTCCCGGCCGAGGAAGGTGTCGGTGTTCTCCGACAGAACGTCGATGCAATTGAGCAACAAAATCGAGCGGTGACGCGAAGGGGCGCTTTGCAATTCGCAATCACTGCTCACATAATCCGAGCATTGGAAAACTTATGTTGACCTGGGACGAAGAAGTCAAGCCCATTTCGCCAGCATTGAACAACGGTTCGAATTCGAACCGGGTGCCGCATTCACCCGTTCAGACAGTTTCCACACTTCCCCGACCCGCTTCCGCCGCCGCGCACGCGCAGCCCGCGCCGACGCCCGCGCGTGCCGCCGCACCGGCCAGCGAGCGCCGCGTGAACGCCGCCGACAAGCGGATCATCAACGGCCAGACCGACGTCAACCAGCTCGTCCCCTTCAAGTACAAGTGGGCCTGGGAGAAGTACCTGGCGACCTGCGCCAACCACTGGATGCCGCAGGAAGTGAACATGACGCGCGACATCGCGCTCTGGAAGGATCCGAACGGCCTGTCCGAGGACGAGCGCCGCATCATCAAGCGCAACCTCGGCTTCTTCGTCACGGCCGACTCCCTGGCGGCCAACAACATCGTGCTGGGCACCTACCGCCACATCACGGCGCCGGAGTGCCGCCAGTTCCTGCTGCGCCAGGCGTTCGAGGAAGCGATCCACACCCACGCCTACCAGTACATCGTGGAATCGCTGGGCCTGGACGAGGCGGAGATCTTCAACGCCTACAACGAGGTCCAGTCGATCCGCGACAAGGACCAGTTCCTGATCCCCTTCATCGAGGCGATCATGGACCCGGCCTTCCACACCGGCACCCCCGAGAACGACCAGACGCTGCTCAAGTCGCTGATCGTCTTCGCCTGCCTGATGGAAGGCATGTTCTTCTACGTCGGCTTCACCCAGATCCTGGCGCTGGGCCGGCAGAACAAGATGACCGGGGCCGCCGAGCAGTACCAGTACATCCTGCGCGACGAGTCGATGCACTGCAACTTCGGCATCGACCTGATCAACCAGCTCAAGCTGGAGAACCCGCAGCTGTGGACGTCGGAGTTCAAGGCGGAGATCAAGGCGCTGTTCCTCAAGGCCGTCGAGCTCGAATACCGCTATGCCGAGGACACCATGCCGCGCGGCGTGCTGGGCCTCAACGCCTCCATGTTCAAGGGCTACCTGCGCTACATCGCGAACCGCCGCGCCACGCAGATCGGCCTTGAAGCGCTCTTCCCGAACGAGGAGAATCCGTTCCCGTGGATGAGCGAGATGATTGACCTGAAGAAGGAACGCAACTTCTTCGAGACCCGCGTGATCGAGTACCAGACCGGCGGCGCGCTGAGCTGGGACTGACACGCACGGGGGAAGAGACATGCACCGGATGCCGACCGTGCCGAAAGAGCATGGCGCCATCCGGGCAACGGTGTTCATGGAGCTGGGCTGCGGCCCAACTCCATGGATCGCTTCAAGCCGCCAACAGGCAAGAAGCGCTTCATTGGTTGATGTTTTGATCAACTTGAACAGGAGATAGCAATGGCAACTGCGAAGAAACCGGCCGCCAAGAAGGCCGCAGCGAAACGGCCGGCCGCCAAGAAGGCTGCGGCCAAGAAGGCACCGGCGAAGAAGCCCGCCGCCAAGAAGGTAGCGGCGAAGAAGGCCCCGGCCAAGAAGGCCGCGGCGAAGCGTCCGGTCGCCAAGAAGGCGGCAGCGAAGCGCCCGGCGGCCAAGAAGGCCGCGGCGAAGCGCCCGGCAGCCAAGAAGGCCGCGGCGAAGCGTCCGGCAGCCAAGAAGGCGACGGCGAAGAAGGCGACTGCGAAGAAGACCACGGCCAAGAAGGCCGCGGCGAAGCGCCCGGCCGCCAAGAAGGCCGCCAAGAAGGCGCCGGCGAAGAAGGCGGCGAAAGCTCCTGCTGCGAAACCCGCGGCAAGTGCAGCGCCCGCGGCCCCGGCAGCCCCTGCGGCTCAGACCACTCTGAACCCGCAAGCCGCCTGGCCGTTCCCGACGGCGAGCAAGCCCTAAGACACAGCAGTACGTGTCGCAAGACCCGGCATCGAAAGATGCCGGGTCTTTTTCATTGCCGCTCGCCGGCCGCGAGCGCCATGCGGCGGCGCAGGCGCTGCGCCTGCGCGGCATCGCCGGCCTGCTCGGCACGCAAGGCCTGCACCCCGAGCCAGGCCAGCAGGGGCCGCCGCCAGCCCTGCGCCGACGCGGTGTCGCTGGCCAGGGCGAGCACCTCCGGGTCGGCCCGCCCGGTGCGAAACAGCACGCCGGCGGCCACCAGCCGCGACAGCGGGTCCTCGATCGCGCGCACGGCCTGCGCGCCCGCCGCGCCGCGTGCCACGGCCCGATGCGGCGGCGGCAGCAGCGGCACCTGGTCGGCGGTGAGCCGTCCGGCCAGGTAATCCGCGTAGGCGCCCTCGGCCGCACCGGCATCGGCGCGCAATGGGTCGAAATCGGTGCACGGCTCGAACACCAGGCTGGCGACCAGGACAGCGCAGCGAGTCAGTTCGGCACGGGCGACGAGACCGGCCTGGCCGGTGCTCGCCAGTTCGGCGCGCGCCCGGGCAAACTCGGCCGCCGCGGCCCGGTCGGCGCCGGCGAGTGCGCTGGCGACATGGCGCTTCAGGCTGTCGTGCGCATTCAGCTGCCAGTCGGGCGCCGCGGGCCTGCCGGCGCAGCCGGCGGCACCAATCACCACGGCCAGCAGCCACGCGCGCTTCATGGCAGCTTCACCTCGGTATCGCGGGAGAACGGCCACTTGCGGTTCAGCTCGTTGATCATGCCCTCGACCTTGCGCAGGTTGGCCTCCACCTCGCCGCGCAGCGTGCCGAGGTCGGCCGTCGCGCCGCGCACGTTGGCGCCTATGCCTTGCGCTTCGAGCAGCACCGCGTCGACCTTGCCGAGGCTGGCGCGCGCGTCGCCCAGCAGCCGCTGCAGTTCGCGCACGGTGGCACGGGTCTCGTCCAGCGCGCCCTGCGGGCCGAACACCTGGGTGTCGGCCTTGGCCGCCATGCCGTCGACCCGCGCCGCGAGCTGGTCGATGCGCGCCAGCACCGCGTTGGTCCGGTCCAGGGCGGCCATCAGCTTCTTCGAGTCGGCTTCGTTGCCGAACAGCACTCCCATCGCGCCGCCCGGGCCCTTCAGCTTGTCGGTCACCTCCTGCACGTTCGCGAGCGTGCGGCGCAACGCCGCTTCCTCGCGCGTCATCGCGCTGATGTTCTCCAGCACTTCGCGCGCGGTCGCCAGCACCCGCGGCAGTTCCGCCGTGGCATCGCCGCGCAGTGCCGGCCGCACGGCGCCGGCCGGCAGCGGCGGGTCCGACAGCACGCCGCTGAAGGCGCGGATCGCCGTGCCGCCGACCAGGCCCCTCACCAGCGTGAACACGCTGGACGTGCGCAGCCAGTGCGCGTCCTTGCGCGGCACATCGACGAGGATGCGCACGTTGCCGGCTTCCGACAGTTCGACCCGCCGCACCCGCCCGATCGGGAAACCCGAGAACGTCATGTCCATGCCGACGACCACGCCTTCCGCGTCGTCGGCCACCAGCACCAGCGACTGGGTGGGCTCGAAGAAGCCGCGGGCGTACAGCAGGTAGAGCACCGAACCCGCCACCAGCATCAGGGTGAACACCAGCAGCAGCGCCGCCTTGAACTCCAGGTGCCGCACCGGCCGGGCGGCGCCCGGTTCGGAGCTTTCCAACGGGGTCGGCGTTGTGGGCGGCGTGTCCATCAGGCGTAGTTTGCGGCCAGCGAAGCCGACTCGAGCACCAGCAGCACGGCGAACATCCGCACCAGCCCCTGGAGGGCGGCGCTCTCGCGCGAGCCGTGGCTTTCGATGTCGTAGAGCCCCGACGCCATCGGAATGATCGAAACGGCGAGGCTGAAGAAGAGCGTCTTCAACACGAAGATCAGGGCCACCGAGGGATTGAACACATGGCCGAAGACGTGGGTGTAGCCGGCGACGCCCGCGAAGGTCCAGCCATAGACGGCCAGATAGGCGAGCACCAGCGCGATCACGCAGCTCAGCGCGGCGAGCGTGACCGTGGCATAGATCCCGGCCAGGGCCCGCGGCAGGACTTCGGTGACCACCGGGTCGAGGCCCCTGCCGCGCCAGACGTCGAAGCGGCCGTCGCGCCGCAGCTGCGCGAGCGCCGCCCCGTTGGGGATGGTGCAGCGCAAGGCCACGAACAGGGCGGCAGTCAGCGGAATGAGTTCCAGCACCAGCACCCGGATCACCATCTCCAGCGCGTACTGCGACAGGCCGTAGCTGAAGGCGGTGATGACCACGATCCGCGTGATCACCAGCGTGAGCAGCGCGCACAGGGCGGTAAACCACCAGAGGATCGGCGCCGTGTCCTGGTACAGGTGGCGCACCAGGGCGGCGCGGGCGTGGCGGCCGTAACTGGAGGGCGAGCCGGCCAGAACGATGATGCAGGCACCGAAGAAGACGATGCGCCACCAGCCTGCCAGCCATCGCACCGGCGCGGCAGCGGCGGGGCCGAGCCTGGAAAACGAAAAGGGCGGCGCGCTCATGGCCGGGATGATAGGCCAGCGTGCGAACGGCAGCCGTTGCCTGCCATCGCGGCGCGCCTTACGCGCCAGTACAAAAGAGATCACGCCGCGGCCCTCGTTTACCTGCGCTTTGCGACGGCGTCATCTGCCCAAGCGTTGTGTTTGACAGAGTCGTCGACATGAGTTTTCGCGTCCCGCTTTGCCTCCTGCTGCGCGTCCTGCCGCTCCTGCTGGCGGGACTGGTCGCCCTGCCGGCGCAGGCCGATCCGCCGGCACGCGTGGCCCGCCTGAATCATGTCGACGGCAGCGTCAGCCTGGCGCCGGCGGGCGACAACGAATGGACCGAAGCCCCGCGCAACCGGCCGCTCACCCGCGGCGACCGGCTCTGGACCGACCGGGGCTCGCGCGCCGAACTGCAGGCCGGTTCGTCGGCGTTGCGGCTCGATGGGCGCAGCCGCGTCGACATCGTGGCGCTGGACGACCGGGCAGCGCAACTGAGCCTCACGCAAGGCGCGGTCTCGGTGCGCGTGCGCAGCCTGCACGAGGGCGAGAACTTCGAGATCGACACGCCCAACCTGGCCTGGCGCGCGACGGCGGCGGGCGATTACCGCATCGACGTCGACCCGGCCGAAGGCACCACGCGGGTGACGATCCACTCCGGCACCGGCACCGTGTACGGCGAGGGCGGCGCGGCCCTGCCGGTCGGTGGCGGGCAGCAGATCACCTTCCGCGGCCGGGCGCTGGTGCAGCTCGCGGCGCAGGAATCGCCGCCACTGGACTCGTTCGATCGCTGGGCGCACGAGCGCAACCGACGCGAGGACCAGTCCATCGCCGCGCGCCATGTGCCGCGCGAGGTGGTCGGCTACCAGCAGCTCGACCCGCACGGCCAGTGGCGGCGCGACGCGACGCACGGCGCCATCTGGCTGCCGCAGGGTCTGCCGCCGGACTGGGCGCCTTACCGGCACGGCCATTGGGACTGGATCGCGCCCTGGGGCTGGACCTGGATCGACGATGCGCCGTGGGGTTTCGCACCATTCCACTATGGGCGCTGGACGATGGTCGACGGCCAGTGGGCCTGGGTGCCGGGGCAGCTGGGCGCGCGGCCGGTGTACGCGCCGGCGCTGGTCGCCTTCATCGGCGGCGATACGGGTTCCGTCACCTGGTTCCCACTCGCGCCGGGCGAGGCCTGGCAGCCTCCGTACCGCGCCAGCGCCGCCTATCTTGACGCCGTGAATGGCGCCGTCCCGTTGGCCGCGCCGGCGAGCCATGCGCACCAGCGCAAGCCGCAGGCGCTGGCCTCCGTCGCGGCTTCCGAATTCCATCGCGGGCGGCCGGCGGCCGCCGGCTGGCTGCGGATCGCCGCCAGCGTGCTGACGAATGCAGCCATCGTGCCGCCGCCGCCGGCGCCGGGCCAGGCAGCGCTGGCGCAGGCACGGACCCGCCGCGTGCCGGTCATCGCGCCGGCCGCTGTGCGGCAGCAGGCGGCCGATGTGCCGCGTCCGGGCGCCGCCTCGCATCAGGCCACGGCACCGGTGCCGGCCCAGGCGACGGCCGCAGTCGCCTCGCAACCACGCCCGGTCGTCGCGCGCCGGCCCGCCGCGACCACGAACGTGCGGCCTGCCGCGCCCGTGCCCCTTGCGCCCAAGGCGGTCGCGGTCGCCACGAAGCCGGCCCGCACCGTGGCGGCACCGGCGCCCTCGCGCCCCACAGCCCGGGCCGCGGTTCCGCCGCGGCCCGTGCATCAGCCGTCGAACCCGGTCGCATCGCGCGGACAGGCCGTTCGGGCACTCGATGCGAAGCGGGCGCTCGCTGCACGCGCCGAACAGGCTCGGCGCGAACAGAGCCAGGTCGCAGAGCAAGCCCGGCGGGCCACTTTGGCGCGGCGGGTGCAGGAGCGGCAGCGGGCCGGGCAGGTTCGCCGCGAGGCGCTCGCCCGCCAGGACGAGCAACTGCGCCGGGCAGCGCATGCGCGCCAGGTCGAGCAGGCCCGTCGCGCCGCGGAGCGCGACGCCCGGGAGCTCGGCGAACAGCGGGTACGGCGCGAGCATCAGGCACGGCGCGCGGCTGCCGTGCGGGAGCAGGCCGACCGCGAAGCGTGGCAGCGCGCGCAGCAGGCGACCACGGAGCAATGGCGCCGCGACCACGAGGCCTGGGAGCAGCGCCAGCGGCTGCGTCGCGAGCAGGACTTGCGCTCCGAGCCGCGTTCCGAGCGGCGTCCGGAGCCGCCATATCGCGCGCCGGAAGTGTGGCAACGCGGCATTCCGCTGCTCGCGCCGCCGGGCCCCACCAGTTGACGATCAGGCGGCGGCGAGGGCGAGTAGATGCGCGGCAGTACGGGCTGCGACGACAAAACGCCGCGGCACAGGCCGCGGCGTTCAGGCGGGATCGAGAAGGGCGGCCGCGGCCACCGCCGTGCCTGGTGTCAGTTGAATGCCTCGTGGTAGGCGCGGACCACCGGCGCGGGCTTTTCTTCCTCCGGCGGAAGATAGATGGTGGTGCGGTCGATCTTGGCGTCGTAGGCCGCCAGTTCGGCGCTCGCACTGCGGATGACGGCGCGATCCAGCGGATGGCATTTGCGCTGGCTCAGGCGACCGAGGGACTCGGATTTTTCGACCATCTGCCGGATGCTTCCCGGATCAGTGATCAACGCGAAAGGGTTGCCCGCCGTTGTTTCCGTTCTCATTCGTTGGACTCCTGTGTGTGCGATCAGTCGATGCACCGCAATGTCGCAGGAGCCCGGACTTTGTAACGTCAGGGCGTTTCGTTACACCTTGTAGGACACGTTCTCGCGCGGCGGCAAGAACGGATGCTGTCGCGAGGCCGGTTGCACAATAGCTGGATGTCCTTTCAGCCGCCCTTCATCGCCCCGACACAGCACAGCGACCCCGACAGTGCGCTGGCCCAGGTCCGCACGATCTACCTGCAGCAGATCGCACACCTGCGCGAAGCGATGCAGCGCTTCATCGCCGGCGAGAACCTTCCGGGCCACGTGCGCGCCTGCTATCCATATGTCCGCATCCATACCGATACAGTGATCCGGCAGGCGGTGCTGGAGAACCTCGGCCTGAGCTATGGCTTCGTCGCCGGGGTCGGCCGCTTCGAGACGACGCTGACCCGACCCGACCTGTACTCGCGCTACTACCTGGAACAGTTCCGGCTGCTGTTGCAGAACCACGGGGTGGAGCTCGAAGTGGGCACCAGCAACCAGCCGATCCCGGTCCATTTCTCGTTCGCGGAGAACGACCACGTCGAAGGCAACCTCGCCCCCGAGCGCCGGATGATGTTGCGCGACCTGTTCGACCTGCCGGACCTCGGCGCCATGGACGACGGCATCGCGAACGGCACGTGGGTGCCGCATCCCGGCCAGGCGCAGCCCCTGGCGCTGTTCACGGCGGCCCGCGTCGACTACTCGCTGCACCGGCTGCGGCACTACACCGGCACGCTGCCGGACTGGTTCCAGAATTTCGTGCTGTTCACCAATTACCAGTTCTATATCGACGAGTTCGTGCGGCTCGGCCACGAGGAGATGGCCAACCCGGACAGCGGCTACGCGGCCTTCGTGGAACCGGGCAACGTGGTGACGCGGCGCTCCGGCCTCGCTCCCGAGCCCGGCGACGAGCTCGGCGCCGTGCCGGCGCGGCTGCCGCAGATGCCGGCCTACCACCTGACCCGGCCGGGCCACGGCGGCATCACGATGGTCAACATCGGCGTGGGCCCGGCCAACGCGAAGACCATCACCGACCACATCGCGGTGCTGCGGCCGCACGCCTGGATGATGCTGGGGCACTGCGCCGGCCTGCGCAACAGCCAGCAACTGGGCGACTACGTCCTGGCCCACGCCTATGTCCGGGAGGACCATGTGCTCGACGAGGAACTGCCGCTGTGGGTGCCGATCCCGGCGCTGGCGGAAATCCAGCTCGCGCTGGAGCGTGCGGTGGCCGACGTGACCCAGTGCCAGGGGGCCGACCTGAAGCGGATCATGCGCACCGGCACGGTGGCCAGCACCGACAACCGCAACTGGGAGCTGTTGCCAGGCAACATGCCGCAGCGCCGCTTCAGCCAGAGCCGCGCGGTCGCGCTCGACATGGAAAGCGCGACGATCGCCGCCAACGGGTTCCGCTTCCGGGTGCCGTACGGCACCTTGCTGTGCGTCAGCGACAAGCCGCTGCACGGCGAGATCAAGCTGCCCGGCATGGCCAACAAGTTCTACCGGGAGCGGGTCGACCAGCACCTGCGCATCGGCATGCGCGCGATCGAGATCCTGCGCGCCGAAGGCCCGCAGCGCCTGCACAGCCGCAAGCTGCGCAGCTTCGACGAGGTGGCGTTCCAGTAGCGGCGGCGGACTCAGCGCAGCGCGGTCGCCATCGGCTCGCCCAGCCGCACCGGACGAGTCGGAGCCCAGTCCGGCACGAAAGTGAGCACATTCTTCGGAAACAGCATGACGACCGTCGAACCGAGCAGGAAGCGCCCCATCTCGGCCCCCTTCGCCAGCACGATGTCGCGGCCCTCGTAGCGCCACTCGCGAAGGCCGCGCGGGCGCGGCGGATTCACGACGCCGTGCCACACGGTGGCGATGCTGCCGACGATGGTGGCGCCGACCAATACGTTGACGAACGGCCCGAACGGCGTCTCGAAGACGCACACCACCCGCTCGTTGCGGGCGAACAGGCTCGGCACATGGCGCGCCGTCAGCGGATTCACCGAGAACAGGTCGCCGGGCACGTGAATCATGCGCACGAGCCGGCCGTCGCATGGCATGTGGATGCGGTGGTAGTCGCGCGGCGCCAGGTAGAGCGTCGCGAAGTGGCCGTGGTCGAAGCGGTGCGCCAGCGCCTGGTCGCCGCCCAGCAGGGCCCGGGTGGAGTAGCTGTGCCCCTTCGCCTGGAAGATCTGGTCGTGCTCGATCGGCCCGAACTGGCTGATCGCGGCGTCCACGGGACACACGAACGGCGAATCGGCGACCGGCCGCGCGCCCTCGCGCAGGGCGCGCGTGAAGAAATCATTGAAGGTCGCATAGCGCTCGATGGCGGGATCGGCGGCCTCCGACATGTCGACCTTGTAGCGCGCCACGAACCTGCGGATGGCGGCATGTGTCAGCGCGCCGCCGCGCAGGTTCGCGAACTTGCCCGCCAGCACGGTGAGCACCCGCTTTGGCAGCAGGTATTGCGGCATCACCGCCAGACGGTCGGACATGGATTGGAGTTCCTCAAAATGGAAAATTTTGCCACCGCGGCGGGACCGGCGAGCGGGCGCGCTGCCACACAATACGCGCTGCACACCACCGCCTCGATGACCGAACGCATATTCGAAGCCCGCCACCTGAGCAAGCGCTATGGCGGCACGCCGGTCGTGCAGGAGCTGTCGTTCGAGATCGCGCGCGGCGAGTGTCTCGGCGTGATCGGCCCCAACGGCGCCGGCAAGACGACCACCATCCGCATGTGCCTGGGCCTGACGGCGCCGGACGAAGGCCGCATTTCGTACTTTCCGGACGGCCCCGCCGCACCGCCGCTCGCGATGCCGGCCGACGCGCTCGCCATCAAGGCCCAGTTGGGCGTGGTGAGCCAGTTCGACACGCTCGACCCCGACTTCAGCTGCCAGGAAAACCTGCTGGTCTACGGCCGCTACTTCGGCATGAGCAGCGCCGCGATCCGCGAGCGGATCCCGCAGTTGCTCGAATTCGCCGCCCTCTCGCACAAGGCCCGGGCGCGCCCCGCCGAGCTTTCTGGCGGCATGCGCCGCCGCCTCAGCCTCGCGCGCGCGCTGATCAACGACCCTCGCCTGCTGCTGCTCGACGAGCCGACCACCGGCCTCGACCCGCAGGCGCGGCACCTGATGTGGGAGCGGCTGCAGGTGCTGCTGCAGCGCGGCAAGTCGATCCTGCTGACCACCCACTTCATGGACGAGGCCGAGCGCCTGTGCTCGCGGCTGCTGGTGATCGACCATGGACGCAAGATCGCGGAAGGCCGGCCGCGCGACCTGATCGCACAGCACCTGGAGCCCGACGTGGTGGAGGCGTACGGGCAGGGTGCGCTGGAACTGGCGCAGGCGCCGCTCGCCCGCCTCGCCGCGCGGGTGGAGGTGAGCGGCGAGACCGTGTTCTTCTATACCCAGGACGCGCGGGCGCTCCTGGAGGCGCTGGCCGCGTGGCCCAAGCTGCGCACGCTGCACCGTCCGGCCAACCTGGAAGACCTCTTCCTGAAGCTGACCGGGCGCCAGATCAGGGAGGAAGGATGAACGGCTCCGGCATCTGGCGCGCGCCCGACCTGTCGCTGCGGTGGTGGCCGGTGTTCCTGCGCAACCTGCTGGTGTGGCGCAAGCTGGCCGTGCCCAGCCTCGTCGGCAACATCGCCGAGCCGCTGATGTGGCTGGTCGCCTTCGGCTATGGCCTGGGCGCGCTGGTCGGCGACGTGCAGCATGGCGCGACGCGCGTACCCTACATCCTGTTCCTGGCCAGCGGCTCGATCTGCATGAGCGCGATGAACGCCGCGTCGTTCGAGGCGCTCTATTCGGCGTTCTCGCGGATGCACGTGCAAAAGACCTGGGACGGCATCATGAACGCGCCGGTGAACCTGGACAACGTGGTGATGGCGGAGATGCTGTGGGCCGCGTTCAAGGCGATGTCGTCGGTCACGGCCATCCTGGTGGTCATGCTGGCGCTGGGCATCAGCTACAGCCCCAAGCTGCTGGTGGCGTGGCCGGTGCTCCTGGGCGCGGGCATCACCTTCTCGTGCATCGCGCTCATCTTCAACGCGCTGGCCAGGGGCTACGACTTCTTCACCTACTACTTCACCCTGTTCCTGACGCCGATGATGTTCCTCTCGGGCGTGTTCTTCCCCCGCGAGCAGCTGCCCGAACCGGTGCGGCTGGTGTCCGACTGGCTGCCACTGACGAACGCCGTGGAACTGGTGCGGCCGATGTTCATGGACACCTGGCCGGCCGCGCCATGGCGCCACGCGCTGGTGCTGGTTGCCTACACCGTCGCCGCATTCTGGGTCGCCCTGGCGCTCACACGCCGCCGCTTCCGCGCTTAGCGAGGCCGGCGCGCCGGTCGAAGGAGATCAGCCTCACTTGTTGTAACATTGTGTAGCAGAGCTACCGAGGCGACACGCTCCTGCAGCGGCCGCCTGGTTCGGCCATGACCGCCACTTCCCCGCCGCATTCCGCAGCGACTCCGCCCCCGGCCGATGCCGGCGGGTTGCAACTGCGCGCGAGCCCGCTGCTGCAGGCGGTCCCACTCGAGCGCCCGGCGGCCGCCACGCAGCCGCCGGCCAACGGCGCCGCACCCAAGCCGGAGCACGATGGGCAAGCGCCGGCCGCGGGCCCGGGATACCCGCCGCTGTGGCTGCTGGTCGGGCTCGCCGCCCTGGCCAGCGCGGGCTGGCTGGTGGAACGCCGGCGCCGGCGCGAGCTCGAGACCGACAAGGACTCCGTGCTCTGGGCCGGCGTCCAGTCGGCCGGCTCGTCGATCATCACCGCGGTCGACGACGTGGAGATGGACTCCGGCAGCGACCCACCCCCGCCGCCGGCCGCCGTGCCGCCGTTGACCAGCACGAACGCGCACCGCGAGGCCACCCTCACCGACCTGCATGACCTCGACGGCAGGCTGCGCCGGCGGCGCGCCAGCGGCGACCTGCTGTCGGCCGTGCTCCTGCTGCAGCAGCACATCGCCGATTTCCGGCTCACCAGCCCCTGGATATTCCTGGAGCTGCGCGAGCTCTACCATCTGCTGTCCCGTGAGCGCGACTGGGAGCTCGCGCGCGAGGTGTTCCTGCTGCGCTTCGGCCAGCGCGCGCCGCTGTGGCAGGCGCCTTCCACCGCCGATGCCGCGCTGGTGGAGGACGCGGTGATCTGCGACGAGATCGTGCCCGGGTGGCCGTACCGGGAGGCCAGGGTCGCGATGCTGCGATGGGTGCTCGGCGAGCCCGGAACGCCCGACCAACCGCACCACCCGCCGGTCCTGGCCCTCGGCGTGTACCGCGACCTCCTGTTCCTCGACCGCCTGCTGGACCGGGTCCAGCTCACGCGGCCGCCCGAGATCGACTCGCTGCTGTAGCCGGTGGGGCCGGCGGCACGCGCCGGGCGACGACAATCGCGCCATGTCCTCCCACCCCTTTGAGGCGCTCACGCCCGACGTCGTGCTCGATGCGCTGGCCACTGTCGGCCTGCGCGGCGACGGCCGGCTGATGGCGCTCAGCTCGTACGAGAACCGCGTCTACCAGGCTCACCTGGAGGCGCCGTACGACGGCCATGGCGCCGTGGTCGCCAAGTTCTACCGGCCGGGCCGGTGGAGCGAGGCCCAGATCCTCGAGGAGCATGGTTTCGCCGCCGAACTGATGGCGGCGGAAGTGCCGGCTGTCGGTCCGCTGGTCCTGGACGGCCGGACGCTCCACCACCATGCCGGCTTCCAGTTCAGCGTCAGTCCGCGCCGCGGCGGCCGCGCGCCGGAACTCGACGACGCCGAAGTGCTGGAATGGATCGGCCGCTTCCTGGCCCGCATCCACGCCGTGGGCGCGACGCGGCGCTTCACGCATCGGCCCGCGCTGGACGCTCGGACCTTCGGCGCCGAGCCGCGCGACTGGCTGTTGCAGCACCACATGATCCCGCTCGACGTCCAGTCCGCGTGGACGAAGCGCTGCGACGAAGCGCTGCGGCTCATCGGCGAATCCGCGTTGACGGATCCGGCCGCTGCCGGCCTTGCCGTGCTGCGCCTGCACGGCGACTGCCATCCCGGCAACATCCTGTGGACACCCGACGCCGGACCGCACTTCGTCGATCTCGACGACGCGCGCACGGGGCCGGCGGCGCAGGACCTGTGGATGCTGCTCTCGGGCGACCGGGCGCAGCGGCAGCGGCAGCTTGGCGCGCTCCTGGACGGCTACGAGACATTCCGCGAGTTCGACCGCGCCGAGCTCGCCCTGATCGAGCCGCTGCGCACGTTGCGCCTGATCCACTACAGCGCCTGGCTGGCCCGGCGCTGGGACGACCCGATCTTCCCCATCAACTTTCCCTGGTTCGGCTCGAGCGATTACTGGCAGGGGCAGGTTCAGATGCTCGAGGAGCAGATCGAGGCCATGGCGGAACCGCCGCTGGTCGCATAGAGATGCATTTGCTGCAATCCTTTGTCCTCAAAGCCCGGGTTTACCCTGGTGCGACAACCCTCTTGGTATACGCAGGAGCCCTTATGCAGCGGACGAACGGTCGACTGTAGGATTCCGGCCGCGAACTGTTCATCGCGCAACTTCCGGAGAATCCCTGATGTATCGCCGTTCCCTCCTTGCCGTCGTTCTGCTTTCCCTTGCCAGCGTGGCCGGCGCGCAGGGAGCCTATCCGGGCAAGCCCGTCACCATGATCGTGCCGTTCCCGCCGGGCGGGCTGGCCGACCTCGTCGGGCGCCCGGTGGCCGAAGCGATGTCGCGCGACCTCGGCCAGCCGGTCGTGATCGAGAACAAGGGCGGCGCCGGCGGCGGCATCGGCATGGCGCAGGCCGCCAAGGCCCAACCCGACGGCTACACCGTGCTGATGGCCTTGTCCTCGTTCACCGTCATTCCCGAAGCCGACAAGGTCCTGGGCCGCGCACCGATGTACGCCCTGGGCGCCCTGCGGCCGATCGCCCGCATCACGGCCGACCCGACGGTGCTGGCGGTGCGCGCCGATGCGCCGTGGAAGACGGTCAAGGAGTTCGTCGAAGACGCGAAGAAACGTCCGGGCGCGATCAACTACGGCTCCTCCGGCAACTACGGCACGATGCACGTCCCGATGGAAATCCTGTCGCAGAACGCGGGCGTGAAGATGACGCATGTGCCGTTCACCGGCGCCGGCCCGGCTGTGGTGGCGCTGCTCAGCGGCCAGATCGATGCGGTCTCTTCCGGGCCGGCCACCGTGCTGCAGCACGTGAAGTCGGGCAAGCTGCGCGTGCTGGGGCACTGGGGCAACGCGAAGCTGGAGGCGATGCCGGACGTCCCGTCGCTGAAGTCGGCCGGCTACGACGCCGAATACGCGCAGTGGTCCGGCGTCTTCGTTCCCGCCGGCACGCCCGAGCCGGTCGTGCAGCGCCTGCGCCAAGCCGCGAAGTTCGCCGCGAACGACGCCAAGGTCAAGGAGATCATCTTCAACGCCGGCAGCCCGGTGCTGTACCAGGACACCGCGGATTTCGAGAAATACGTCGCCGCCGACGCGAGGAAGATGGCCGACGTCGTCAAGAAGATCGGCAAGGTCGAATAAGGCGGTCAGGCCAGCAGCGCGTTCACGCGCCGCACGTAGGCCGCCGGATCCTCGGGCAGGCCACCCTCGGCGAGCAGCGCCTGATCGAACAGGATGTGCGCCAGGTCGTCGAAGTGTTCGGCGCCCTGCAGCTTCCTGACGAGCGCGTGGTCGGCGTTGACCTCCAGCACGGGCTTCACTTCGGGCACCTTCTGCCCCGCCTGCTTCAACATGCGCGCCAGCTGCATGCTCATGCCGCTGTCGGTCACCACCAGGCAGGCCGGCGAGTCGACCAGGCGGGTGGTGACGCGCACGTCCTGCGCCTTGTCCTTGAGCGCTTCCTTCAGCCGCTCCAGCACCGGCTTGAACGTCTCGGCGGCCTCCTCGGCGGCTTTCTTCTCCGACTCGTCGAGCAGCTTGCCGAGGTCGACGGCACCCTTGGCGACCGACTGCAGCGGCGTGCCGTCGAATTCGGTCAGGAAGTTCAGCGCCCACTCGTCGACCCGGTCGGTCATGAGCAGCACCTCGATGCCCTTCTTGCGGAATACCTCCAGCTGCGGGCTGTTCTTCGCCGCGGCCAGCGTGTCGGCGGTGATGTAGTAGATCGCCTCCTGGCCGTCCTTCATGCGGGCCTTGTAGTCGGCCAGCGAGACGCTCGCGGCGTCGGACTGCGTGGAGCTGAAGCGAAGCAGCCCGGCGAGCCGGTCGCGATGGGCGGCATCCTCGCCCAGGCCCTCCTTCAGCACCGCGCCGAACTCCGCGTAGAACTTCGCGAACTTGGCCTTGTCCTCTTCGGACGCGCCCTGGTCCTTCTCTTGCCTGGCGAGGTCCTCGATCATCGACAGCACGCGCCTGGTGCAGCCTTCGCGGATCGATTTCACGTCGCGGCTCTCCTGCAGCAGTTCGCGGCTGACGTTGAGCGGCAGGTCCGACGAGTCGATCACACCCTTCACGAAGCGCAGGTACGACGGCAGGAGCGCCTCGGCTTCGTCCATGATGAAGACACGCTTCACATAGAGCTTGACGCCCGCCGCCTTCTCGCGGTTCCAGAGGTCGAACGGCGCGCGCGACGGCAGGTACAGCAGCTGTGTATATTCGGTGGCGCCCTCCACCCGGTTGTGCGACCAGGCAAGCGGCGGCTCGTGGTCGTGACTGATCTGCTTGTACAGCTCCTCGTACTGCTCCGGCGTGATGTCCTTCTTCGGACGCGTCCACAGCGCGCTGGCCTGGTTGACGGTTTCCCATTCGTCGGCGAGCACCATCTCGCCACCCTGGTTGTCCTCGCCCTCCTTCCACTCCTCCTTGCGCATCAGGATCGGCAGAGAGATGTGATCCGAGTACCTGGCGATGATCGACTTGAGCTTCCAGGTGTTGAGGTACTCGGCGGCGTCCTCCCGCAGGTGCAAGGTGACGCTGGTGCCGCGGTCGGCACGGGTGATGGTTTCCACTTCGAAGTCGCCAGCGCCGGCGCTGCTCCAGCGCACGCCCTCCTCGGGCGGCAGCCCGGCGCGGCGCGATTCCACGCCGATCCTGTCGGCGACGATGAAGCCGGAATAGAAGCCGACGCCGAACTGGCCGATCAGCTGCGCGTCGGCCTTCTGGTCACCCGTCAGCTTGCTCACGAACTCGCGCGTGCCGCTCTTGGCGATGGTGCCCAGGTTCTCGATCGCCTCGTCGCGCGAGAGGCCGATGCCGTTGTCGGTGATCGTGAGCGTGCGGGCCTGCCGGTCGAAGCCCACCCTGACTTCGAGGTTCGGCTTGTCCTCGTACAACGCGTTGTTGTGGATGGCTTCGAAACGCAGCTTGTCGCAAGCGTCCGACGCGTTGGAGATCAGCTCCCGCAGGAAGATCTCCTGGTTGGAGTACAGGGAATGCGTGACCAGGTGCAGCAGCTGCGCGACCTCGGCCTGGAACGAAAGCGTCTTTTTCTGGCTCATTGCGACTCGTGGAGGGACAAAATGCTCCGCGCAAGTGGGGCCGGCTGCCTTCAATTCAAGTCCCGGGCGGCCGGCCGTGGGGGGTTCGCCACAGCCCATCCGTGACAAATTCGTGATGGCCGGGCGCGGCGGCGCCTTTGGTCCCCTGCCCAGTTGGAGAATCGCGATCCGGCTGTACAGTAGAGCTTGGTCCACAAGGAGCCGTGCCAGGGGGTGCGCCCGGGACCGAACCGAAGTCCGCTGCATGACCACTCACGTTCAAGGACCAGCCGCCCAGCCGGATGCCACGTCGCTGCCGCCCCCGCGGCCGTTCGGCGAGACCAGCACCTTGACGCTGCCGCGCCGGCGGCGATCGGCGGGCGGCCAGGGCGGCGTGGTCGCCCTCGGTCCGCTGCCCGAGGAAGGCCGCCAGGTACTGAGCGCGGCGATCATGCGCACGGATGCCACGCCATTGACGATCACGTTCTGACGCTGCTGCCCGCCAACGCACGAAAAAGCGCCCCTCGGGCGCTTTTTCCATTTCCGCCCGCGGGGCGGCGCCGACCGTTCAACCCGCCTCGCCGCGCGAGATCAGGCCCTGGCGCACGGCCTGCGCGGCCTGGGTGCGCACTTCCCCGCGGTCGAGGCTGGACTTCAGCGGCGCGGCGATGCGCGAACCGGCGGGCTCGGTGCTGCGGGTGGCGGCGACGGTCGCCGCTTCCGCCTGCACTTCGGCGCGGACGCGCGAGCCTTGGAACTGGACGGCGTATTGCGAGGCGTCGGCTTCGTCGGCGCGCGCCGCACCCGCGGCGATGGTGGCGACGGCGGCGATGGCCAGGAGGAGCTTGGAGGACATGGTGGCTACCTTTCAGTGAGTGAGGACTGTCCGGTCGCTGCCTTCTTTCGCAACGACCGTGTTGTCACTGTAGGGAGCCTGACTGAGCTGACGCTGAGCGGTTTCTGAGCTGGGAATGAGCAGCGCGCGGCGCGTCTCGTCGAGGAGTTCCACGCGCGCGGCGAGGCCGTTGCCCTCCGGCCGGTTGCGCAGGCGGATGCGCAGCCCGCAGCGCTCGGCCGCCGCCTGCGCGATGGCCAGGCCGAGGCCGCTGCCGCGCGGATCCCCGCCCGGAACCCGGTAGAAGCGGTCGAAGACGCGCTCCAGCAGCGCCGGCGGAATTCCGGGTCCCGTGTCGATCACTTCCACCGCCGCACCGGGGCCGGACGGCACCAGGCGGACGTCGACGACGCCGCCCTCGGGCGTGTAGCGCAGGGCGTTCTCGACGAGGTTGTCGACCACGCTGCGCAGGTCGCCGGGCGCGCAGCGCCACGTGGGCGCCGGCGAGCCTTCCGTCATGTCGACGAAGCCCACGTCGATGCCGCGCTGGTCCGCCAGCGCGATCAGCGAACTGATGCTCTCGTGCAACTGCGCGCGCAGGTCGACCTCGCGGGCTTCCTCGACGATGGGTCCCTGCTGCCGCGAAAGCTTCAGCAGCTGCTCGACGAGCCGCTGCGCGCGCCGCAGCCCGGCTTCGAGCTGCGCGAAGCTCTGTGCGCACGCGCCGGACGGCAGGTCGCCGCGCAGGTTCTCCATTTGCAGCGCCAGCGCGGTGATCGGCGTGCGCAGTTCATGCGCGGCGTCCTGCACGAAGCGCCGCTGGTCGGCGAAGGCGTCGCGCAGGCGCGTGAGCAGGCTGTTGAACGACACCACCAGCGGCTGGATTTCCTGCGGCACCCGCTCCAGCGGCAGCTCCGCGATGTTGTGCGCATCCTGCAGCGCGGCCTGGCGGCCGATGTCCTGCACGGCCGTCGACATGGCGCGGGCAAGGCTCCACAGGATCAGGATGGCCAGCGGCAGCAGGATCAGGACCGGCGCGGCGGCCGCCACGGCGCGGTCGGCGGCGAGCCGGCTGCGGAAGCTGCCGCTTTGCACCACCTGGGCGCGGCGGCCGTCGGCGGACGGTTCGGTGCTGTACACCCGCCAGCGGGTCTTGCCGACCTCCACGTCGGCGAAACCCGCTGCGGGCTGCAGGCCCAGCTTCAGGTCGGGCCACGATGTCGCCAGCAGGCGCCCATCGGCGCCGAATACCTGGGTGACGTAACTGCCCAGCGTATGGATCCGCTCCGGCGCCGGAGGCGGCGCGGTCACCAGGGCGTGGGTCGCGGCGAGCGCCGTGCCGATCTGGTGCATCTGGTCGTCCATGAAGGCGTTGGCCATCCGGCTGAAGCCCCAGTAGGAGAACACGGCCGAGCCCACGCCCACGACCAGGAACAGCGGCACCAGCCACAGCAGCAGCGCGCGGCGCAGCGAGCACATGGGCCCGTGAGCGGGAAAGACGTGGAACAGCCGCCGCTGCGGTGGGCAGGCCCACTCGCTCCCTGAAGGCTCGGCGTTCATGCTGGGTTCTCCCTGGCGTGCCCGCCCGGCGAAGCCTGGCCGCTGGTCGCGGCGGGCGTGGCGATGCGCCAGCCGAGGCCGCGCACGTTGCGGATGGCATCGGGCCCGAGCTTGCGCCGCATGCCGTGAATCAGGACGTCCACCGCATTGCTGCTCACTTCCTCGCCCCACCCATAGATGCGGTTTTCCAGTTGCGAGCGGGACAGGATCGCGCCCGGCCGCTCCAGCAGCGCGTGCAGCAAGGCGAATTCGCGGGCGGAGAGCTGGGCCCGCTCGCCTTCCACCAGGACTTCACGCGTGGTCAGGTCGAGCTGCAGTCCCTCGTTGCCGATGACCGAATGCGCGCTGCCGTCGCGCCGCCGGATCACGGCGCGCATGCGCGCCAGCAACTCCTGCAGGTCATAGGGCTTCACGAGGTAGTCGTCGGCGCCGATGTCCAAGCCGGCCACGCGCGAATCCACTCCGTCGCGCGCCGTGAGCACCAGCACCGGCGTGCGGTCGCCGATGCCGCGCGCCTTGCGCAGGACCTCGATCCCGTCCCGCCCCGGCAAGCCGAGGTCCAGCAGGACGCATGCGTAGTCGCCGTCGGCCAGCGCGCTCTGCGCCAGCAGCCCGTCCTTGACCCAGTCCACCGACCAGCCGGCACCCGACAGCGCCTGCCTGAGGCTGGAGCCGATCATTTCGTCGTCTTCGGCGAGCAGGACACGCATATGTTTTCCCCTTCAGTGCCCGCCACTGAACCGTAGGTAAGTCGATGTAACACACTGCTCATGCATAGTTACGTCCGATCTGGGATCAGGCAAAAGTAAGCGTGCTCCCGCTTTCGCCTCTGCCGCGCTCGCGCAAGGTTAGCCCTGAAGTATGAGCTCCGTATTAGGGCCGGTCATGGCCGTGTGGGCAATTCACTGGAGCCGCCTAAAGAAAAGCCTTACGAACTCAGGTGCCGGGGCGTCCATAGTATTAATCGTGAACTTTTTCACGATCATGAGCCAGGCTACACAACCTTCCTGCCGGCCACCCGTGCTGAACGGGCAGTGGCGGAACCGGGTTCATATTGGCCTGTCATGGGGATCGCATTTGCTGATCGCCCTGCTGTTGTGCGCGGCAGCGGGCGGCGCGTCGGCCAACCAGACGCACGCTGCGTTTGCGGTCGCCGTCACCCTGCACACCGTTGTCAAGCCGTTGTCGGCAGAACAGTTGTGTCATAACGGGCGTCCGATCCAGACGCTCGGGGCCACCATCCAGATCGATTGTCCGCGGATGCACCCTGCAGCGCCGGGCGGTCCCGCAGCACGAGTGACCCCTGCGGCAGCGGGCACTGTCGAGCCAAGGCAGCTGCCGCCCGAGGTCACGGTCACCTTCTGAACTCGCACCCCCGCGCCCTGCGTCTGTAACAGGCAGCGGCGGCGCGCGGCGGCCGTTCCCCGCGTAAGTACCTTGGTTTTGCGTGAAGTTTTGCGCGACTCCTTCATGTTTCTGGCCGCGTTACCGATGTAACTGCTTGCAACAATATCGCTGAAGACGTATCGTTCGACTCAACCTGAGTAGGAATTCCACCTAAGCCGGTTACGCAACCGGCCTACACAGGCTGAACAGTCAACTTCAGGAGCACAGTCCATGAAACGCGTCATCGCATCCACCCTCGTTGCGGCGCTCATGGGAGTCAGTTCGATCCCGGCCGCCTACGCCCTTACCGTCACCAGCGACTTCACGGTCAGCGTCCAGCTTGCCGGCCGCTGCACGGCGACCAACTCCGGAACGCAAACGCTGAATTTCGGGACGTACACTGCATTCCAAAACACGGACAAGACCGGCAGCGTCGGCCTGACCTTCAACTGCACGCGCGGCCTGCTGCCGACCAGCTTCTCGTTCGACACCAACAGCTATGGTGTGCTGGCCGGCCTCAATTATTCGCTTGCTACTGCGGCGGCCGTGACGACCGCTGGTGGGGCTGCGTCAGCGGCCGCGGGCGGCACCGGTTCCGCGGACGTCGTCACGGTTACCGTGAGCGGGACCATGCCGCAAGGCCAGGCCGGCGCATGCGGCGCTGGCGCTGCCACGGCTGCGGCCTGCGACGCCGCCGCGACCACCGCCACCCGCACCCTGACCGTCACGTACTGATCGTTCGGCCGGCAGCCGCCGCGCTCCAGAAGTCATGGTGCCTCTCCGCTGCTGGGTCTGCGGCCACCGACTCGAGGCCACCGGCCGCGACGGTACGCACCGGGGCCGGCTGGCTGCGGCAGCCAGCCTGGTCGTACTGGCGACACTCGGCGGCTGGGCCCCGCCGGGACAGGCCATGCAGGCTAGCGCCACCTTTGCCGTCAGCGTCAGGCTGGTCTCGCCCGGACAGGGCGGCACCGGCTCGTGCCGTACCGGCAGTGGGCAGAGCGCTTTCGGCGCCAGCGTCACGGTCCTGTGCAGCAGCGATCCGGCGGCGCCTGCCGCTCCTGCTTCTGCTCCCAACCAGCCCATCGCGGACGGCTATCGCTTCCTGACCTACATTACCAAGGACGAGCTGTCAGCAACCGTCGACAGCTACGCGGGCGTCGGCACGACCACGGCGTTTCGCGTGCTGCATGCGCGCGGCACGCCCTACGTGGAAATGACGGTCGGTTGGTGAGCTCTACAATTCGCGCACGCCAGCTCTACAATTCGTCACCATGGTCAAGGCAGTCCGTCACCTGGGCAAGTTGCTCTGCGCGATCAGTGCCGCAGCCATGCTCGCCAGCGCCGCCAACGCCGGCGTCTTCTCGGTCACGCCCGTGCGCATCTTCATGGCACCTCGTGACCGTGCCGTGGCGATCACGGTCAACAACGAAGGCGATGACGAACTCGTCATGCAGGCCGAAGTGTTTCTGTGGAAACAGAAGGCAGGCGGCGAAGACGAGTTGACACCCACCGAAGACCTCATTCTGGCGCCGCCGATCATGAAGCTGGCGCCCCGGTCGCGGCAGGTGGTGCGGCTGGCCATGCTGCGCGCCCGGCCAACGCAGGAACAGCTCACGTACCGGCTCGTTGTGCGCGAAGTGCCCGAGGCCAAACCGGCCGATAAACAGTTGCAACTGCAGATCGCGCTGGCGTTTTCGCTGCCGGTCTTCATCACCCCGCCCACGGCGAAGCGCCAGCTGAATTGCACGGCGCAGCGTTCCGCGCCCGATCTTGTGCGAACCGAGTGCGAGAACTCCGGCAGCGCTTATGCGCAACTTCGCGAGTTCGTCCTCACCGGCGAAAACGGCCAGACGCTGGCCAGCCGCGACAGCGGTGGCTACATCCTGCCTTCCGTCAAGCGCAACTTCGACCTCAAGCGCAAGGATGGCGGGATCCCGGCCGGCAAGGCCAGGCTCGCGGTGACGCTGGACGACGGCAGGACGCAAAGCTTTGACGTGACGATCGGCGACTAGGAGACCGCTGTGGCGCGCAGCCTGCCGTCGCCATCGTGGACCCCGGGAATCGATCTCGGCTCGATCGCGAGACTGTCCATCGCCGCGATGCTCGGTGTCGGCGGGGCCGCAATGGCGCAAGCGCCGCCACCCATCGCCGCGGCGCCTCCCCCTGCCGCCGCCCTGCAGGCCGGCACTGGCGCGGTGACCGAGCGGCTGCTGCCGCTGGAGGTGACCGTCAACGGCGCCAAGGGCGGCACCTGGTTGCTGATCGAGAAGCTCGGCGCCCTCTATGCTCCGCGGGATGCCTTCGAAGAGTGGCGGATCAGGGCGGACCCTGGCGCCACGGCCATCGACTACAAAGGCACCGAGTACCTGCCGCTGGCCGGCATCCCCGGTTACGGCGCCAAAGTCAATTTCGGCAACCAGTCGGTGGAACTGACGTTCTCGCCGCAGGCCTTCGCGGCGACGCGACTCACGGCGGAAGTAAGCAAGCGGCCAGTGCTCAGCCCGGTCTTGCCGGCCGTCTTTCTCAATTACGACCTGAGCCATACCACGCTCGCGCCGCGTCAGGGCCCGACAACACGGGAGCTCGGCATGCTCACCGAGCTGGGTATCTCCAATGCCTGGGGTGTGCTCACGACGAGCATCGCGGGTCGCAACCTGACCCGCGAAGACGCATCGGCCACGCGACACGGCTGGATGCGACTGGAAACTACGTTCACCCGGGATCTGCCATCGCGAAACCAGACCCTGCGCGTTGGCGACGCCAGCACGCGCCCCGGCATGTGGGGTCGCAGCGTCTACTTCGGGGGCCTGCAATGGGGCACCAATTTCGGATTGACGCCCGGCTTCATCAGCCAGCCGCTGCCGGTGCTGAGCGGCGTATCGTCCGCGCCGTCGACGGTCGAGCTGTACGTGAACGACGTGCTGCGCCAGGTCTCGTCGGTTCCGTCCGGGCCATTCGCCATCGACAACTTCCCCGCGCTTACCGGTGGCGGGGACGCGCGCCTGGTGGTGCGCGACCTGCTGGGACGCGAAACGGTCATCACGCAGCCGTTCTTCACGGCCAGCGAACTGCTCGCCAAGGGCCTCGACGACTGGAGTGTCGAGGCCGGCACGCTGCGCTACGACCTCGGCGTCGAGCGCGACGTGTACCGGAGAGGATTCGGCAGCGGGATCTGGCGGCGCGGGATCAGCGACGGACTGACCCTGGAGGCACGAGCAGAAGCCTCCCGCCTGTCACGCGACGCCGGCCTGGGCCTGGTGGTCGGCCTGCCCTGGCATGTGCTGGGCAAGGGGGCCTTCGCGTTCAGCCGGGACCGATCGGCCGGATCGGGGCGCCTGTGGCTGCTCGGGCTGGAGCGGCAGACGTTGCGCAGCGGTGCCTACTTGCAGGCGCAGGGCGCGTCCTCGGGATTCCGGCAGCTCGGCGAGGAAGGTCGCGCCTCGTCCGCCAAGCTGCAGATCGCCGGCAACGTGAGTTACAGCACCGTCCGATTCGGCACCTTCGGTTTCGGCTTTGCCAGCGTGCGGCGCTTCGATCGCGAGCGCGTGGTCACCCTCTCGACCAACTATTCGGTTCGGGTCGGCCAAAGCAGCAGCGTCACCGTGACGGCGAGCCGCGCACTCGATGGCGCGCACGGCAGCTCGGTCGGGGTCACGCTGGTCGTGCCGCTTGATGGCGGCCGGGTCGTGAGCGGATCGGCGGTGAGCCGTGACGGCCAGCAGGATCTTTACGTTACTGCTACGCAGAGCTCGCCGAGCGACAGCGGATGGTCGTGGCGAACGCTCGCGGGTCAGCAACAGGGGCAGACCCGGGCCGAGGGCGGCGCCTACTATTCGGGGCGGTATGGCTTCGCCTCCGGCGACCTGAGCGCCGGAGACAGCCAGAGCGCGCTGCGGCTGGGCATGGTCGGCGGCTTGATCGCTGCCGACGGCCATGTGTTCGCGACCCGGCGCCTCGACAGCAGCTTCGCCGTGGCCGAGGTCAAAGGCTACGGCAACGTTGGCATCGGGCTCGGCAGCAACGTGCTCTCTCGCACGGACGCGGGCGGCATCGCGCTGGTCCCACGCATGGCGCCGTACCAGAACAACTCGATCCGCCTGGACCCCACCGAGCTGCCGATCAGCGCAGAAATCGATTCGATCGAGCAGACCGTCGTTCCCGGCTGGCGCAGTGGCGTGAAGGTTGTCTTTCCCGTCCGCGCCGGGCATGGAGCGCTGCTGAAGATCGTCCTGGACGACGGCGAGCCGGCGCCCGCTGGCGCCGTAGTGCGCGTCGACGGGGAGCCCGAGGAGTTCTACGTGGCCAGGGGCGGGCAGGCATTTGTCACAGGCCTGCAGGCGGCCGCGAACCGCCTGCGCCTGGCGTGGAACAACCAGGAGTGTCGGTTCGAGGTGAACTTGCGCGCCCAGTCGCAGGACGAAATCGAGCGGATCGGCCCACTGCTTTGCACAGGAGTTGCGAGATGAAGACGAACGCGACGCTCTCCCTCATGTTGGTCTTGGCCTGGTGCCTGCTGCCGGCCGACGCCGCCCATGCCCTGTACAGCTGCAGCGTCACGCCCAGCGGGATCGGGGCCGCGTACGACCCGCTCGCCGGCGCTGCCAAGGTGACCCAGAGCAGCGTGACCGTCACCTGCCTGCGGGCGGCAAGCGACAGCGGTACGCTCGATTACGTGCTCACGGCCAGCAACGGCGCCAATTCCACCGGCCAGGGGAACTTCGCCCGCCTGGGCGCGCAGACAATGTCCTACGACCTGTTCCGGGACAGCCTGTGCACGGTACGCTGGCGCAGCACGGGCAACAACTACTTCTCTGGAACGCTCAATTTCGCCGGGGCGCTCTCGACGACGCTCACCCTCGATTACTGGGCCTGCATCCCTGCCGGCCAGACTGGACTCGCCGCCGGTACATACACCGACTCGGTGGTGGCGACGCTCACCTATGGCAATACCAACAAGACGCTGCAGACGGCCACGGGCGGTTTCGGGGCGGCCATCAGCACACCGGCGCAGTGCCTGATCAGCAGCCCACCGGGTCTCATCGATTTCGGAACCTATGTCGCCTTCGGCGGCGCAGCGACCGGCAGCACGACGTTCGGCGTGACGTGCACGAGCTACCTGTCCTACACGTTGGCCCTCGACGCCACCTTCGGCGTCCTCACCGGCCTCAATTACGTCTTGAGCCTCCCCGCCGGCGGTGTGGGCACCGGTGCGCAGCAGATGCTGTCGATCACCGGCTCCGTTCCGCCCGGGCAGGCGGGGCAGTGCGGCGCCGGTACATGTTCCGGGACCAACCTGCACACGCTGACGCTCACGTACTGAGCGATACCACGCACCCCAGCCTTTCGCACCACCTTGGTGCCCAAAACCGTGTCCCGTTGTGCGGCCGCCGCATATGCGATTACGGCTCGCAAAGTTTGACGTTTGTGTGATCTATTTCCCACACTGGTTAAGCAATTCCCCTAGCGTTGAGCGAACTCCCTAATACAATTCGACAATATAGGTTTCTTTTCGATACATCTTCCGCCGACTCCTACCGCTGGGGAAATCAATGACTACACACTCCTTCGCACGCGCCGTCACTGCTCTTGTGTTGTTCACCACCTGGGGCTCCGTCCAGGCAAGCGGCAGCGCCACGGTTGACGTCACCGCATCGGTCAGCGCCGTCTGCCAGTTCTCTGGGACGATGAGCGCGATCGCTTTTGGAGCGATCGACCCTTCCGCGGTCGCTGGCGACCTCACGGCCACCGGGAACATCACGTATAAGTGCACGAAAGGGACGACCCCGACCGTCAGCATCACCGGAGGAGCGAGCCGGACAATGACCGACGCGGGCACGGGCAACACGATTCCGTACAGCCTCGCAATGGGGACGCACGACACCGGCACCGGCTTCAGCGCGTCCGCTGCTGCGACAAAGGTCCAGGCGACCGCGACAATCAGCCAGACGAATGCCCAGGACGCGAAGGCCGGCACCACCTATAAGGAAACGGTGACACTGACGATCAACAACTAGCAGGCCGGCTGTCCTGCGGGACGCCGGGGCAACAGATGTAAACTGCCGCGTTCGCCGCTTTGAGGTGTCATGAAGAGCGCGCCTGCCCTGATTGCCGGATTCGCCAGCCTGCTTCTGGCCGTCGCGGCCTACGGTCAAGGGAGTCCGCCCGGGGGCGGCGGTCCTCCCGGCGGCGTTGCCGGTTGCTCGTTCGACGCAGGCGGCATAACCGGGCTCAACTTCGGCACGCTCGACCCCAGCAGCGGGACGATCGTCACCGCTACGGCCACGCTCATGGTTGGCAACTGCGGTGCCGGGCGGACGATGTCCCTGAGCATCGACAACGGCCGACGGGGCAACCGTACCATGATCAGGGACGGCGGCAACGAGCTGATTGCGTACTCGCTCAGCGCTCCCACGTTCAGCCCGGGAACCGCCGACGGTCCGGGCATCGGCGCCTACAAGCCAGCCACGTTCACCGGCACGGTCATGCCCGGCGCATACATGGACGCGGTGGCCGGCGTGTACCGCGACCTCCTGGTCGTGACCGTGACGCCCTGAGCATGAAGACACGCAGTCTTGGTGTCACGCTCTGCGTGCTCTCTTGCCTATGGCCCTGCGGCGGCGACGCACGGGCCGGAGAGTTCTCGGTCAACCCCGTACGCATCGAGTTGGGCGCCACCGCCAGGAGCGGCGCCGTCGAAATCAGAAATGAGGGTCAGCACCCACTGGGCTTCCAGATCCAGGCAATGGAATGGACACAGGACGCCGAAGGACAGGATCAGTATGCCGAAACTGCCGACCTGATCTTCTATCCCAAGGTCGTGACCGTGGAGCCGGGGCGGGAACGTGTGGTGCGGGTCGGCACGAGAACACCCGTGGTTGCGATCGAAAGGACATACCGGCTCTTCATCGAAGAGCTGCCTACCAATGTCCGGCAGGCAGAGGGCGCACGAGCGCAGATCGGCTTCCTCATCCGGTTCGGCGCGCCCGTCTTCGTCGCACCGCTCAAGCCAGAGGATGCGCTCAGCCTCGAGGACATCACGTTGGGGCCGCGTCGCGTGACTGCTTCCGCCAGGAACGCCGGCAACCGGCACCAGGTGGTCACGGGCATCCAGGTGAGGGGTACGGACGCGAACGGAAACGAGGTATTCGCTAAGACGCTCGCGGACCGATACCTGCTGGCCGGCACGACAAAGTCCTATACGGCTTCGATCACCAGCGAGCAGTGCCGCGCGACCGCCGCGGTCGAAGTGGAGATCAGAACCGACAAGGCGAGCGCGCGGCGGCAGGCGCGCGTGACGCCCGAGCTGTGCGCGCAATGATGCGCGTCGCGGCCGCGGGCGCGATCTGGATCTGCCTCAACACCCTTTCGCCGGCCTGCTGGTCCGCCACGCCGACGCTGCCGGCAGCGGAGCCAGCGTCGAGAGAGTCGCTCGTTCTCCGCGTGACGCTCAATACGGAGGACAAGGGCGACATCTTCGCCGAGCGCACAGCTGACAACGACTTTCTCTTCAGGGCCGAAGACCTCAGGTCCATGGGCTTCAAGAACCCATCGGCCGGCGTGCAGATGGTCGGCCGCGAAACCTTCGTTTCCCTGAGGTCGATCGAGGGTGTGCGGTTCGCGTTCAATGAGAACGACCTGACCTTGCACATCGACGCCGAACCGCAATTGCTCACGAGCCAGACCATCGTCGTGCAGAGTCAGCGTACGTCGCCCAGGCTGCTGACACCGACCAGCACCAGCTTGTTCTTCAACTATGCGATCCATTCCAGCAACGCTGGTGGCACCTCGTCGCAGCCAGGCTTTGCCGGCGAAGCGGGCTGGCGCTGGGGAAACTTCCTGTTGCTGACCGACGGCAGCACCGTCACCCATGACCTGACGGGCAAGCGGCGATTCGTCAGGCTGATGAGCAGCGTCACGCACGATGATCGCGATCAGTTGCGGCGAACGGTGCTGGGCGACTTCTTCACCCCCACACGCGACCTCAGTAGCGGCGTCAACCTCGGAGGCGTCAGCGTCTCGAAACTGTACGGACTGAACCCGGCGTACATCCAGTTTCCGATGCAAAGCATCACCGGCAACGTGGCGCTGCCGAGCGAACTCGAGGTCTACGTCGACGGCCAGCGCACGCGCACCGAGCGGATCAAGCCCGGCGAATTTCAGGTGCGAGACATCTTCGCCTACGGCGGCGCACGCGATGTCCAACTGGTGCTGCGCGACCCGTTCGGTCGAGTCCAGCGTCTGAGCTACTCCTTCTATTTCAGCGACCAGCCATTGCGCCAAGGGCTGCACGAATACAGCTACAACCTTGGCGCGTTCCGACATCGATACGGCAGCGAGAGCAGCCGTTACGGCGGTCCGGCGTTCAGCGTGTTCCACCGGTACGGCCTGACGAACGACGTGACGCTCGGACTGCGAGCCGAAGGAACGAGCGACCTGTTCAACGCAGGTCCTCTGGCAACCCTCGTTCTCGGGCCGAGCGGCATCGCGAGTGTGGCCGCCGGGCGCAGCAGCATCGCCGGGCGGGACGGGGCGGCAATCCTGTTGTCGTACACGTATCAATCACGCCGGTGGGGAGTCGGCGCCACCGTGCGGCGCGACTGGGGGCAATACGCCACGCTCGCAAACCCGATCTTGATCTCCAACCGCAAGTACGAGGCAACGGCGACAGGCAGCTATCAGTTCGGCACTCGCGGCACCGCATCCGTCAGCCACTCACTATTCAGGGGCCGTAGCGCCGTCGCGTCGGAACCGACGGCCGGGCAGCCCTTTGCCATCGCAGCGCCAGAGGACCGCCGCTCCAGCACGCTCAGTTACAGCGCGCCGCTGGTGTCGGGCTGGGCGGCGCTGACAGCCAGCGTGGGCCACGTCAAGGACCGGTCGCTCGGCAGCCGCAACGAGGTGTCGCTCGGCCTGACGATCTTTCTCGGCGGCGGCTATTCCGCGACAGCAAACCACCGCCGCGACGGAAGCACCGGGTCTCAGTCGCTCCAGTTCGTCCGGCAACAACCGGTAGGCGAGGGGCTGGGCTTTGTCCTGACGGCCGACCGCTGGTCGGATGGCTCCGGCGATACCCTGCGAGGCAAGTCGACCGTCCAGTACAACGCTCCGGCCGCCATCCTTCGCGCAGACTTGGGCCGCGAGCGGGACCGGCATGGCCGGCTGTGGGACGATCATCGTCTGTCAGTGGCGGGCGGCATCGGTTACGCGGGAGGTGTGACCGGCTTCGGCCGACCCATCACCGGCAGCTTCGGCCTCGTGAAAGTGGCGGGGCTGGCCGGCGTCGGTGTCGCCGTCAACGGACAGCGGCTCGGCAGCACGGGAGCCGACGGGACGCTTTTCGTGCCGGCGCTCACTTCCTACGGCACCAGCGAGATCTCCATCGCAACCGAGACCATTCCCATCGAGTACACGCTCGACAGCATCTCCAAGAGGATTTCCCCGCCCCTGCGCAGCGGCAGCCTGATTGAGTTCGCGGCCACCCGGCTGCAGGCCTTCACCGGCAGACTGGCAGCCGACCTCGGCGAAGGGTTGCGGGCGCTCGAATATGTCGAACTCAGACTAGTCACTCAGGCGCGGTCGGAGCGCCTGCAGACAGGTCGCGGTGGTGAGTTCTACCTCGAAGACCTCGCTCCAGGCACGTACGAGATGGAGACTACGATCGACGGCCGCGCTTGCAGGCTGGCACTTGCCATTCCGGCATCAAACGAGGCTTTAGTGGAACTCGGCCAGCAGGTCTGCCGTGTCGCCCCCGATCCCAGGAGCGAGGATCGCTCAAAGAGGAGTCACTGAAAGCCGTATCGGCCACTGGTACATGCCAGGACGGACGGTCTCGGAGAGGACGAAGCGGAAGGAAAGCAGGACGCCTCGCAGCGGGCTCGCAGGTGGCGCCGAGCGCTGGGCGATGGCCCCGCCAGCGGGACTGAGTTGGACTTCGTTGGCGAGCCCGAACACGATGATCTGGCGCATGAAGTCGCCGCTGGCGGCGAAATCGAGCAGGAAGCTCTCTGTGTTGGCCTTGACCGAAAACTCGGTCGGCGCCGATGTGTCCACATAGCCGCGCGCGACGTCCTCCGCGGTGACCACCACCGCCGCCGGCTGCGCCAGGATCTTCAGCGATGCATGCTTCAGGACCGTCGCTGTCACCAGCACGCTGGTTCGCTGGCCACCTGTTTCGGCCACAGCGCCGGCTGGCATGCCCAACAGGGCCACCACCATGGCGAGCACGCCCACAACCCGTGCCCACCCCGCGCAAGAAAGTCCGCCAGCCATCGAATTCGCCCACGGTCCCTGATAGGAATCAGGTTTGAAAACCCGGGCGCCCGCTCTGCTTCCAGAATAGGTTGCGCTGGAGTTTTCACGTAGGAAATGCGTCCGTTCGCCATAGGGAATGCGCTCGCGCCATTAGGCAAAATCCCAGCCCGGCCGGCGTCCGGCCATGACACGGATCAATGACTCGAACGATCCCGGCGCTCGACGCGCGGGCTAGAACGTTTCGCGCTCCCCCAGATACCGCCACTGCCCCAGCGGCAGCTGCCCCAGCACCACCCGCCCGATGCGGATGCGCTTCAAGCCGGTGACTTTCAGGTCCACCGCCTCGCACATGCGGCGGATCTGGCGCTTCTTGCCCTCGGTCAGCACGAACCGCAGCTGCTCAGGGTTCTGCCAGTCCACCTGCGCGGGCTTCAGCGGCTTGCCGTCCAGGCTGAGGCCATGCCGCAGCCGCGCCAGCTGGGCGGCGGGAAATGCCGCTTGCACATCGGCCAGCGTGGCGCCGTAACTGACGCGCACCAGGTATTCCTTCTCGACGCCGCTGTCCTCGCCGATCAACTGGCGCGCGACGCGGCCGTCCTGCGTCAGCACCAGCAGCCCGGTGGAATCGATGTCCAGCCGGCCCGCCGGCGCGAGGCCGCGCAACTGCTGCGGCGCGAACCGCAGCTTCGACGGATCGCCTCGCCAATGGGTCCGCGGCTGCACCAGGGTGGCCGCCGGCTGGTACCCGTCTTCCGCCTGGCCGCTGACGTAGCCGACCGGCTTGTGCAGCAGGATCGTGACCTGCTCGCGCTGCTGGCCGCGGGCCTTGGGATCGATGTCGATGCGGTCGTCGGCGCCGACCTGCAGCCCCATGGGAGCCACCTGTCCGTTGACGCGCACCCAGCCCTTGCCGATCCAGTCGTCAGCCTCGCGGCGCGAGCACAGGCCCAGTTCGGCCATGCGTTTGTTGAGGCGGGTGGTCGGTGCGGCGGGCTCGGACATCCGGCCTATGCTACCCGCGAGAACACGCTGGAGCGCAGCGCCTCCAGGTCCAGGATGCGCAACCCCCCGTACTCCACACGGATCGTCGACTGCGCTTCCAGCGCCGCCAGCGCCTCGTTCACGCGCTGGCGCGAGAGGCCGACCAGGTACGCCAGTTCCTGCTGCGTGATCCGCAGCACCTCGCCCACGCCGGGATACAGCACCGGATTGAACAGGGCCGCCACGCTGCGCGCCACCCGCAGGTCGGGGTTGTTGAGGCGATCGATTTCGCGCGCGGCGATGAACTGCGCCAGCCGCTCGTTGAGCTGGTTCATCACGAACCGGTTGAAGCCGATGGAGTGGTCGAGCAGCCAGTGGAACGTGTCGACCGGCAGGCCGGCGACGACGCTGCGCCGCAGGGCCTGGATGTTGTAGCGGTAACTCTCGCGCTTGAGGGCCGTGCCCTCGCCGAACCAGCCGCCCGGCGGCATGCCGGTGAACGTCATGGTCTGTCCCTGCGCGTTGTCGGTGCTCATCTTGAGCAGTCCCTCGATCACGCCGAACCAGTACGTGACGGGTCGGCCGACGCGGCACACGTAGTCGCCGGCCATGGCGTCGCTGACTTTCAGCTCCGACACCGCCTGCCGGGCGTGATCGGGACTGAGCACCTTCAGCCAGGGGATGCCCGTGAGTTCGTCCGGCGTCGGCGCTCGGCGCCGCTGGTGCAGAGTCAGGTCGGTGTTCATGGCGATGCGCTGCGACGTGCCCGCTCTGCCGCTCGCGGGCTGTCCTCACCCGGACAGCTCCTATGAGGACATTCCCTAGGAATGTCGTTGCAAAGACAAAAGGACGTCAAAGTCAGTCCTAGTATGCGCTGGACTCAAGCCAGCAAGCAAGGACAACCACATGGAGACGACGTTCCCGCGACTGCTGCTCCAGCACGCTGCGGAGCGGCCGCACGATCCCGCAATCCGGGAGAAGGAATACGGCATCTGGCAAACCCACGACTGGTCGCAGTTGGCCGCGCTCGTCGAGCAGGTCGCCTGCGGGCTGCATCAGGCCGGCCTCGTGCCCGGGGACCATCTGGTCGTGATCGGCGCGAACCGGCCGCGCCTGTACGCGACCATGCTCGCGGTGCAGTCGCTCGGCGGGGTGCCGATCCCGCTGTACCAGGATGCCGTCGCCGCCGAATGCGTCTTTCCGATCAACAACGCCGAGGTCCGCTTCGCGTTCGCCGAGGACCAGGAGCAGGTCGACAAGTTGCTCGAGATCCGCGGCCAGTGCCCGCTGCTGCGGGGGATCTATTTCGACGACCCGCGGGGCCTGCGCAAGTACAGCGAACCCGGGCTCGCACCGCTGGACGACCTGATCCAAGCGGGGCGCGCGTTCGCGCAGCAGCATCCCGCCTTCTTCCGCGGCCAGGTCGACAACGCGCGACCCGACGACGTGGCGGCGATGTTCTTCACCTCCGGCACCACCGGCAACCCGAAAGGCGTGGTGCATACGCACCGCAGCCTGCTGGACCGGGCCAAGGCGGGCGCCGACTTCGACAAGCTCACGCACCGCGAGGAGGTGCTGGCCTACCTGCCGCCGGCATGGATCGGCCAGAACATCTTCAGTTACGCGCAGTGGCTGGCCTGCGGCTACGTGGTCAATTGCCCCGAGTCGGCGGCCACCGTCAGCATCGACCTCAAGGAAATCGGTCCCACGTACTACTTCGCACCGCCCCGCATCTTCGAGGGCCTGCTCACCAGCGTCACGATCCGAATGGAAGACGCGGGCTGGCTCAAGCGCAAGATGTTCGGCCATTTCATGGACGTCGCCAGGCAGGTCGGGCCGGCGCTCAAGGAGCACAGGCCGGTCGGGCTCCTGCAGCGGCTGCATTACGCGCTCGGCAATGCGTTCGTGTACGGCCCGCTGCGCAACAACCTCGGTTTTTCGCGGGTACGCGTGGCGTACACGGCGGGCGAGGCAATCGGACCCGACCTGTTCACGTTCTACCGATCGATCGGCGTCAACCTCAAGCAGCTCTACGGCTCCACTGAAACGGCGGTGTTCGTCTGCCTGCAGCCGGATGACCAGGTCAAGCCCGACACGGTGGGCATCCCGATCTCCGGCGTGGAGATCAAGGTGGCCGAGAACGGCGAAGTGCTGGTGCGCTCGCGCGGGCTGCTCAAGGAGTATTACAAGAACCCGCAGGCGACGGCGGAGGTCCTGACGGCCGACGGCTGGTACCACACCAGCGACGCCGGCTTCCTCGACGCCCAGGGCCACCTGAAGATCATCGACCGGGTCAAGGACGTCGGCCGCATCAAGGGCGGCGCCAACGACGGCGCCATGTTCGCGCCCAAGTACGTCGAGAACAAGCTCAAGTTCTTCCCCTACATCAAGGAAGTCGTGGCGTACGGCGACGGCCGCGAGCAGGTCTGCGTGATGGTCAACATCGATTTCGACGCCGTCGGCAACTGGGCGGAGCGGCGCAACCTGCCGTATGCCGGCTATCCCGACCTCTCCCAGAAACCCGAGGTGTACGAGCTGGTCAAGGAGTGCGTCGAGAAGGTGAATGCGGACCTGGCCGCCGACGAACGGCTCGCCGGCTCGCAGATCAGCCGCTTCCTGATCCTGCACAAGGAGCTCGACGCCGACGACGGCGAACTGACCCGCACCAACAAGGTCCGGCGCGGCTTCATCGCCGAGAAGTACGCGGCACTGGTCGACGCGCTGTACGGCGGCAAGACCGAGCAGCACATCGAGACCCAGGTGAAGTTCGAGGACGGCCGCACCGGCGTCGTGAGCGCCACGCTGCGCATGGTCGACACCCGGACATTCGCGCCGCTGAAGGCCGCCGCATGAGCCCCAAGGGAGCACCGGTGAGCCCCGTTCCGCACGAGGAGAATCAATGAGCATCACCTTGCGCGCCGAGCCCGTCGAGGCCGTCCCGCCCGAAATGGCGGCCCGGCTCGTGGAGCAGACCAGCGCCAACCAGCCGATCGCCCCCGGCCGCAAGACCGGCGAGGTCATCATGGACGTCCAGAACATCTCGCTCAGCTTCGGCGGCGTGAAGGCGCTCTCGGACATCTCCTTCAACGTTAGGGAGCACGAGATCCGCGCCATCATCGGCCCCAACGGCGCCGGCAAGAGCTCGATGCTCAATTGCATCAACGGCGTCTACCAGCCCCAGGAAGGCTCGATCACCTTCCGCGGCAAGACCTTCAAGCACATGAACAGCCACCAGGTGGCGACCATGGGCGTCGCCCGCACGTTCCAGAACCTGGCGCTGTTCAAGGGCATGAGCGTGCTCGACAACATCATGACGGGCCGCAACCTGCGCATCCGGAGCAACCTGCTCCTGCAGGCGCTGCGCATCGGGCCGGCCGAGCGCGAGGAGATCCGGCACCGCGAGTTCGTCGAGCACATCATCGACTTCCTGGAGATCCAGGCCCATCGCAAGACCCCGGTCGGGCAACTGCCGTATGGGCTGCAAAAGCGCGTGGACCTGGGGCGCGCGCTCGCCATGGAGCCGCAATTGCTGCTGCTCGACGAGCCGATGGCCGGCATGAACGTCGAGGAGAAGCAGGACATGTGCCGTTTCGTCCTGGACGTCAACGACGAGTTCGGCACCACGGTGGTCCTGATCGAGCACGACATGGGCGTCGTGATGGACATCAGCGACCGCGTGGTGGTCCTGGACTACGGCAAGAAGATCGGCGACGGGTCACCCGACGAGGTCCGCAACAACCCGGACGTGATCAAGGCCTACCTCGGCACCTCGCATTAAGGGAAACGTGATGGGATTCTTTCTGGAAACGGTGCTGGGCGGGCTGATGGCCGGCATGCTGTACTCGCTGGTGGCGCTCGGCTTCGTGCTGATCTTCAAGGCCTCCGGCGTCTTCAACTTCGCGCAGGGCGCGATGGTGCTGTTCGCGGCGCTGGCGGTGGCGCGGTTCGTCGAGTGGCTGCCGCGCTGGACCGGCATCGACAACCCGGTCGTGTCCACGGTCGGTGCGGTCGTCATCGCCGGCGCCATGATGTTCGTCATGGCCTGGCTGGTCGAACGGCTGGTGCTGCGCCACCTGGTCAACCAGGAAGGGGCCACCCTGCTGATGGCGACGCTGGGCATCGCGTACTTCATCGACGGCCTGGGCCAGACCATCTTCGGCAGCGACATCTACAAGATCGACATGGGCATGCCCAAGGATCCGGTGATCGCGCTCGAAAGCGTGTTCCAGGGCGGCATCCTGGTGAACAAGGAAGACCTGATCGCGGCCGTCATCGCCGCGGGCCTGGTCATCCTGCTCAGCCTGTTCTTCCAGAAGACCGGCACCGGCCGTGCGCTGCGCGCGGTGGCCGACGATCACCAGGCTGCGCAGTCGATCGGCATCCCGCTGAACCGGATCTGGGTCATCGTCTGGTGCGTCGCCGGCGTCGTGGCGCTGGTCGCGGGAATGATCTGGGGCAGCAAGCTCGGCGTGCAGTTCTCGCTGGCCACCGTCGCCCTGCGCGCGCTGCCGGTCGTGATCCTGGGCGGGCTCACATCGGTGCCCGGCGCCATCATCGGCGGCCTGATCATCGGCGTCGGCGAGAAGGTGTCCGAGGTCTACCTCGGCCCATTCGTCGGCGGCGGCATCGAGATCTGGTTCGCCTACGTGCTCGCGCTGCTGTTCCTGCTGGTCCGCCCGCAGGGATTGTTCGGCGAAAAGATCATTGATCGCGTATGAAATACGCGTCAATGATCTTTCAGCGCAGACTCACTTCGCGCAGCGAAGTGAAGCGCAGCGGGTCGGAGCTAAAAGAGCATCGCACGAAAGGTCGCTGACCATGCTTTACAGAGAAAACGGCCAGTTCAAGACCACCTACCGCGCCGACCAGCAGATCTTCCCGATCACGCAGGACCGGCTGTTCATCCTGGCGGTGCTGCTGTTCGCCTTCGTGGTCGTGCCCGGCATTTCCAGCGACTACTTCTTCCGCGCGATCCTGATCCCGTTCCTGATCATGGCGCTGGCGGCGCTTGGGGTGAACATCCTGGTCGGCTACTGCGGACAGATCTCGCTGGGGTCGGGCGCCTTCATGGCGGTGGGCGCCTACGGCGCGTACAACTTCTTCACGCGCATTCCGGGCCTGCCCCTGATCCCGGCGCTCGTGCTCGGGGGGCTGTGCGCGACGGTGTTCGGCATCCTGTTCGGTCTGCCGAGCCTGCGCGTGAAGGGGCTGTATCTGGCGGTGGCCACCCTGGCAGCGCAGTTCTTCGCCGACTGGATGTTCCTGCGGATCAAGTGGTTCACCAACTACACGCCCTCCGGGTCGGTGTCGATTTCCGGCATGCAGGTCTTCGGCTTTCCGATCGAGACGCCGACCAGCAAGTACCTGCTGTGCCTGTCCGTGCTGGTGGTGATGGGGCTGGCGGCCAAGAACCTCGTGCGCAGCGCGATCGGCCGCGAGTGGATGGCCATCCGCGACATGGACGTGGCGGCGGCCGTGATCGGCATCCGCCCCATGTACGCCAAGCTCAGCGCGTTCGCCGTGAGTTCCTTCATCATCGGCGTGGCCGGCGCGCTGTGGGGCTTCGTCTACCTGGGCGCCTGGGAGCCGGCGGCGTTCTCTTCGGAGCAGTCGTTCCGCCTGCTGTTCATGGTCATCATCGGCGGGCTCGGTTCCATCATGGGCAGTTTCTTCGGCGCTGCCTTCATCGTGCTGCTGCCGATCGCCCTGAACCAGTTCCTGCCGGTGCTGCTCGCCGTGTTCGGCATCGAGATCTCGACGGCCGGCATCTCGCACGCCGAACTGATCATCTTTGGCGCCTTGATCGTCTGGTTCCTGATCGTCGAGCCGCACGGCCTGGCCAAGCTGTGGTCCACGGGCAAGCAGAAGCTGCGCCTGTGGCCGTTCCCCCATTGATCGAAGAGTCTGATTTCAGGCAACCCGGCACCGCAAGTGCCCCAACTACGAGGAGACGTCATGAAATTGCGCAATCTGGCCCTTGCCACCTGCCTGGCGGCCGTGGCGGCGACGGCATTCGCCCAGCCCAAGGAACAGTTCTTTCCGGCCTTGCCGTACCGGACCGGCCCCTTCGCACCCAACGGCGTGCCCTGGGCCAACGGCTATCTCGACTACCTCAAGCTGACCAACGCGCGCGGTGGGATCAACGGCGTGAAGATCATCTACGAAGAGTGTGAAACCGCGTATGACACGGCCCGCGGCGTGGAATGCTATGAACGCCTGAAGGGCAAGAACGGTGGCGCCACCCTGTTCCAGCCGCTTTCGACGGGCATCACCTTCGCGCTGACCGAGAAGGCGCCGGCCGACAAGATCCCGCTGATCACCGCAGGGTACGGGCGCAGCGAAAGCGCCGACGGCGGTGTGTTCAAGTGGAACTTCCCGCTGGCCGGCACCTACTGGATGGCGGCCGACGTGCTGGTCCAGTACGTCGGCAAGAAGGAAGGCGGCCTGGACAAGCTCAAGGGCAAGAAGATCACCCTGGTCTATCACGACAGCCCGTACGGCAAGGAGCCCATCGCGTTGATGCAGGAGCGCAGCAAGATGCATGGTTTCGATCTGCAACTGCTGCCCGTGGCTTCGCCCGGCATCGAGCAGAAGGCCACCTGGCTGCAGATCCGCCAGAACCGGCCTGACTACGTATTCCTCTGGGGCTGGGGCGTGATGAACTCCACCGCGATCAAGGAAGCCCAGGCCACCGGCTACCCGCGCGAGAAGATGTACGGCGTGTGGTGGTCGTCCGCCGAGCCGGACGTCAAGGACATCGGCGAGGGCGCCAAGGGATACAACGGCATCACCTTTCAGCACGGCGCCGAGCCGCAGTCGGCGGTCGTCAAGGAAATCCTTGAAAAGATCCATGCCAAGGGCCAGGGAACCGGCCCGAAGGACGAAGTCGGCCAGGTGCTCTACATGCGTGGCGTCCTGAGCGCGATGTTCGGTGTGGAAGGTGTTCGCGCCGCCCAGGAGCGCTTTGGCAAGGGCAAATGGATGAGCGGCGAACAGGCGCGCTGGGGCCTGGAAAACCTGAACCTGACGCAGGCCAAGCTCGACGCGCTCGGATTCAAGGGCGTCATGCGGCCGATCAGCACCTCGTGCATGGATCACCAGGGCGCCAACTGGGCCCGCATCCACACCTGGGACGGCAAGGCCTGGAAGTTCACCTCCGACTGGCTGCAGGCCGACGATCAGGTGCTCAAGCCGATGGTGAAGACCACCGCCGACAAGTACGCCGCGGAGAAGAAGCTGCAGCGCCGCAGTCCGGCTGACTGCCAGTCCTGATCGTGCCGATCAGGACTGGCAGCCAAGCTGCCGTCCTTACGGCACCCTCCCCACCCCCCTCCCGCCAGGCGGGAGGGGCAGCGCCTCCAAGGAGGCGCCAATCGACAGGGGCGCTTGCGCTCCTGTCGATTGGTGAAGGCAGAGTCTATGGATCCAAAGAAAATCGTCCTGAACGTCAACGGCATCGAGGTGATCTACAACCACGTGATCCTCGTGCTCAAGGGCGTGTCCCTCCAGGTGCCCGAGGGCAGCATCGTGGCCATCCTGGGCGGCAACGGCGCCGGCAAGACCACGACCTTGCGCGCCGTGTCGAACCTGCTCAAGGGCGAGCGCGGCGAAGTGACCAAGGGCTCGATCGAATTGCGCGGAGAGCGGATCGAGAACCTGACGCCCTCCGAACTGGTGCAGCGCGGCGTGGTGCAGGTGATGGAGGGCCGCCACTGCTTCGCCCATCTCACCATCGAGGAAAACCTGCTGACCGGCGCCTATACGCGCAAGAGCAAGGCCGAAGTCGCGGCCGGCCTGGAGAAGGTCTACACCTACTTCCCGCGGCTCAAGATCCGCCGGGAGTCCCAGGCGGCGTACACGTCCGGCGGCGAACAGCAGATGTGCGCCATCGGCCGCGCCCTGATGGCGAATCCCAGCATGGTGCTGCTGGACGAGCCGTCGATGGGCCTGGCCCCGCAGATCGTGGAAGAAGTGTTCGGCATCGTGAAGGATCTCAACACCAGGGAGCGGGTGACTTTTCTGCTGGCCGAGCAGAACACCAACATGGCGCTGCAGTACTCCGACTACGGCTACATCATGGAGAGCGGGCGCGTCGTCATGGATGGACCGGCCTCGGAACTGGCGACCAACGAAGACGTCAAGGAGTTCTACCTCGGTGTGGGCGGCGGCGAACGCAAGAGCTTCCGCGACGTCAAGAGCTACAAGCGGCGCAAGCGCTGGCTGGCATGACCCGGCGCGGCACGCCGTCGGCGCGGTGGCGGGGCGCGGCCCACCCAGCATCCCTCAAGTTTCGGAGCCTCTCATGACCTCGTATTACGACGCGCTCGAGACGCGCGATCCGGCCCAGCGCGAATCGCAACTGCTCGCTGCCCTGCCGCGCCAGGTGGCGCACGCGCAGCGCGCCAGCAGCGCGTTCGCCCAGATCCTTCAGGGCGTGGACGCCCCCGCCGTCACCACGCGCGAGGCGCTGGCGCGCCTGCCGGTCACGCGCAAGGCGCACTTGCTGGAGCGGCAGAAGGCCGGCCGCCCGGCCGATCACTTCGGCGGCTTTTCGACGCTGCGCCGCGGCCCCGGCATGCCGCGGATCTTTGCGTCGCCCGGCCCGATCTACGAACCGGACGGCGCCGCCCGTGACTACTGGCGCATCGGCCGGGCCCTGTTCGCGGCGGGCTTCCGCAGCGGCGACCTGGTCCACAACGCATTCAGCTACCACATGACGCCGGGCGCGTTCATGATGGAGTCGGGCGCGCATGCGGTCGGCTGCACCGTGTTTCCCGCCGGGGTCGGCCAGACCGAGCAGCAGCTGCAGGCGATCGCCGAACTGCGGCCGCAGGCCTACACCGGCACGCCCAGCTTCCTGCGCATCCTGCTCGAGAAGGCGCAGGAGGCCGGCAGCGACATCTCCAGCCTGCGCAAGGGCATGACCGGCGGCGAGGCGCTGCCGCCGACACTGGTCGACTGGTTCGCGCAGCGCGGCGTCACCGTCTATCAGAGTTACGCCACGGCCGACCTGGGCCTGATCGCGTATGAGACCGAATCGCGCCAGGGGCTGGTCGTCGACGAAAGCGTGCTGCTGGAAATCGTGCGCCCCGGCACCGATGATCCGGTCGGTCCCGGCGAGGTCGGCGAGGTGGTGGTGACCACGCTCAATCCCGATTACCCGCTGGTCCGGTTCGGCACCGGCGACCTCTCGGCGCTGTTGCCCGGCACGTGCCCGAGCGGCCGCACCAACATCCGCATCAAGGGGTGGATGGGACGTGCCGACCAGACCACCAAGATCCGCGGCATGTTCGTGCATCCCGCGCAGGTCGCCGACATCGCGCGGCGCTTCCCCGAAGTGACGAAGGCACGGCTGGTCGTCAGCGGCGAAATGGCCAACGACGTCATGACCCTCAGGGTGGAAAGCGCCGACGCGCCGCAGGGGCTTGATGCGCGCATCGCCGAGGCGATCCGCGACGTCACCAAGCTGCGCGGCGAGGTCGAACTGGTGCCGCCGGGCACCTTGCCGAACGACGGCAGGGTGATCGAGGACGCCCGCAGTTACAAGTAGGCGCCGAACTGAGAACTAATTCCGCGGCGCATGCGCGTTGCCGGTATTTCCCCGGGGGTCCTTGTAAGTACTTCCCTTGATGACGGGCTGCCTGCACAACCGTAGCATCGACCGTCATCCCGAAACAGGAGCCTCAGAATGAATTCGCTGCTCAAGTCCATGGCGCTGCTGGCGGCCGCCACGTTCGGCGCGCACGCCGCCGATTTCCCGGCCAAGGACAAGGTCGTCACGATCGTGGTGCCGTTCGCCGCGGGCGGCCCGACCGACCGCGTCGCACGCGACCTGGCCGAAGCCATGCGCAAGCCGCTCGGCGCCAACGTCGTCGTCGACAACGCGGCCGGCGCGGGCGGCACGATCGGCGCCAACAAGGTGGCCAAGGCCCACGCCGACGGGCACACGATCCTGCTGCACCACATCGGCATGTCGACGCAGCCGGCCTTGTACCGCAACCTGCCGTTCAAGACGCTGGACGACTTCGAATTCCTCGGGATGGTCAACGACGTTCCGATGACGCTCATCGCACGCCCCACGCTGCCCGCCAACAATTTCGCGGAACTGCGCAGCTGGATGAACGCCAACAAGGGCAAGGTGAACCTGGCCAACGCCGGCCTGGGCGCCGCCTCCCACCTGTGCGGCCTGATGTTCATGGACGCCCTGAAGTTCGACATGACCACCGTCCCGTACAAGGGCACCGGTCCGGCCATGACGGACCTGATCGGCGGCCAGGTCGACCTGATGTGCGACCAGACGACCAACACCAGCGGCCAGATCGAGGGCAAGAAGGTGAAGGCCTACGCCGTCACGACGCCCAAGCGCCTGAGCACGCCGGCGCTGAAGGACCTGCCGACGCTCAACGAACTGGGCCTCAAGGACTTCCAGGTGACGATCTGGCACGGCCTGTACGCGCCCAAGGGAACGCCCGCCGACGCCGTCAAGAAACTCAACGACGCCCTGAAGGTCGCGCTGAAGGATGCGGATTTCATCAAGAAGCAGGAAGGCCTGGGCGCCGTGGTGGTGACCGACAAGCGCATCGAACCCGCCGAGCACAAGAAGTTCGTGGCCGCCGAGATCGCCAAGTGGGGTCCGGTCATCAAGAAGGCTGGCGTGTACGCCGATTGATCGTGCACCGGACCGCCGACTGAGCAAGCCGCCCGCCCGGGCGGCTTTTTCTTGTGCGACGTCCGGCGCGATGCGAATGGCATCATCGGCCGGGTATCGATTCAATCCCTCAAGGAGATCTAGTGCAAATGAGTACTCGACACGGTCGGCGCCTGATGCTGGGCGCCATCGCGATTTCCGCCCTCTTCGCCGCCGCGCTGCCGGCCAGCGCCCAGGGCACGTGGCCCACCAAGCCGGTCAGGATCGTCGTGCCGTTCGCGGCCGGCGGCACCACCGACATCCTGGCCCGCGCCATCGCGCCTGAGCTGACCAAGGCCTTCGGCCAGCCGTTCATCGTCGACAACCGCGGCGGCGCCGGGGGCAACGTCGGCGCGGAGGTCGCGGCGAAATCGTCCGGCGACGGCTACACGCTGCTGATGGGGACCGTCGGCACGCACGGCATCAACCGGGCCCTCTACGACAAGCTGCCGTACGACCCGATCAAGGACTTCGCGCCGGTCACGCTTGTCGCCGGCGTGCCCAACGTCATGGTGATGCAGACCGAGAAGGCCCGCTCCCTGGGCATCAACAACGTGCGCGACTTCATCAAGTGGGCCAAGGCCAATCCCGGGAAGGTCAACATGGCCTCCAGCGGCAACGGCACCTCGATCCATCTGGCCGGCGAGCTGTTCAAGAGCATGACCGGTGTCTACATGGTGCATCTGCCGTACCGCGGCTCGGGCCCGGCGCTGCTGGACCTGGTCGCTGGCACCTCGGACGTCATGTTCGACAACCTGCCGTCCTCGATGGCGCACATCAAGGCCGGTAAGCTGAAGGCGCTGGCGGTGACCAGCAGACAGCGCTCGTCGGCGCTGCCCGACGTGCCCACGATGGACGAAGCGGCCGGGCTGAAGGGATTCGACGCCACCTCGTGGTTCGGCCTGCTGGCTCCGGCCGGCACGCCGCAGGACATCGTCAACCGCATCCAGCAGGAGGTCGCGAAGTCGCTGAACACGCCGGCCATCAAGGAAAAGCTGCAGGCGCAGGGCGCGATCCCGAGCGGCAACACGCCGGCGGAGTTCGCCCGGCACATCGACGCCGAGCACAAGAAGTGGGCCCAGGTGGTAAAGGCCTCCGGCGCGAAGGTCGATTGAGGCGGCGCCGGCCGCCGGTCCGCCCGGACCCCGGATGGCCCGGCCATCCCGGGGCGGCACCGGGAGCAGCCCCTCTCACACGCCCCAGACGATTTCCTTGTCCGCCTTCCGGCAGCGCCGCAGCATGTCGATGAACGGCACGGCGCGCTGCCGCAGCGAAATGGCCTCGAAGCGCGGCGGGTCCTCGCCGCGGGACTGCGCCTCCTCGACCGCGGCCCTGTGCTCGGCCTCTTCCTGCGCCATCGCCGCCTCCAGCGCGGTGATGGCGCCCGGGATCTGGTGCGGCTCGATGATGCCCTGGGGAGCGGGGTCCTTGCCGATGATCTGCAGCACCCGCCGGCCGTTGGGCTCGAGCATGATCAGGTCGCCGCTCGCCTTGGACTTGAACTTGTACAACATTGGTTAGTGTCCGCGCCCGGGCGCGTACATGTACTCGCGGTTGAAGGGGTAGGCCGATTGTGCGCCGTTCAGCGAACCGGTCGGCAACTGCCCGTCCGGACGCGTCGCCAGGATCTGGTGCAGGCTGATCCATCCCTGCTCGAAACACATGGCGCAGCCCGAGAGATACAGGCGGTAGGCGCGCAGGATGCGGCCGCCATTCTCCTCGCCCGCGGTCGACGACAGCACCTGCTGCGCCTCTTCCAGCCGCTCCTCCAGGTTGTCCGACCATGCCCACAGCGTGCGCGCGTAATGCGGCCGCAGGTTCTCGGTGTCCACCATCTCGAGGCCCGAAACAGCCATCTCGCGCAGCACATGGCTGACGTGCAGCAGTTCACCACCGGGAAAGATGTACTTCTCTATGAACTCGCCCATTCCGGCGCCGAGGTGGCCCGGCAGGATGTTCGCGGCCGTGATGCCGTGGTTCATCACCAGGCCGCCCGGCTTGAGCAGGCGGAAGATCTTGCCGAAGTAGGCCTGCATGTTGGCCTGCCCCACGTGCTCGAACATCCCCACGGAGGCGATCTTGTCGAAGGCGGCGGCCTCGTCGAGTTCGCGGTAGTCGCTCAGTTCCATCCGCACGCGGCCCTCGAGCCCCTTGTTCCGGATCACCCGCTGCACGTGCGCGTGCTGGTTCTTCGACAGCGTGATGCCGGTCGCCGTCACGCCGTAGTGCTCCGCCGCCCACAGCAGCAGGCCGCCCCAGCCGGCGCCGACGTCGAGGAACTTCTCGCCGGGCCGCAGCATGAGCTTGCGGCAGATGTGGTCCAGTTTGGCCTCCTGCGCCCGCGCGAGCGACATCGCGGCGTCCCGGAAATACGCGCACGAATAGACGCGCCGCGGATCGAGCCACAGCGAGTAGAAGTCGTCGGACACGTCGTAGTGGAACTGGACCTGCAGCGCGTCCCTGTGAGGCGTGTGCGACGCCAGCGACCTGGCCCGCCGCATCACCTGCGTCCACCAGTGCGTGTCGCTGCTCACCGGCGCTCCCGGCAGCAGCCCTTGCGCGATCGCCATGACGTCGCGCATGCGGCCCTGCAGTTCCACGCGGCCTTCGACGATGTCTTCCGCCAGCCGACCGACCTGGCCCGCCACCAGCGTGGCCAGGGCGCTCCAGTCGTGGAACGACAGCATCACCCGCGCGGCGGGCGGACCGGCCCGCTCGCCGCCCGGCAGGCGCAGCGCCAATGGCACCGGCAGCTGGGCCAGCTGCGACTCGACCTTGTGCAGAAGGAGGGCGTCCATCCGGAAATTCTGAGCCTGCACCCGGGCCGGCGTCAATCGCGACCCGGGGACGGCACCGGCTCCGGGAGGCCGGACGGCGCCGCTCAGGGTCCCTGCTGTTGACACCAATTCATTGACACCTAAACTAAATGGCGATGACCCAGCGCCCCCCGCCCATGGACCTCGAGGCCCGCGTCCACAGCGAACATCCGGAAGCGCTGCGGCTGTGGCTGCGCCTCCTCACCTGCACCCAGCTGGTGGAAAAGGGCGTGCGCAGCCGTCTGCGCGAGCGCTACGCCACCACCTTGCCCCGTTTCGACCTGATGGCACAGCTCGAGCGCGCACCGCAGGGGCTGAAGATGAACGAGTTGTCCAGCCGCATGATGGTGACCGGCGGCAACGTCACCGGCATCACCGATCAGCTGGCCAGCGAAGGACTCGTCGACCGCGTGACGGTGGCCGGCGACCGGCGCGCCTGTCGCGTCCGGCTGACCGCCAAGGGTCGGCGCGTCTTTCGCGAGATGGCGCAGCAGCATGAGGCGTGGATCGTCGAAGCTTTTTCCGCCTTGACCGAGCGCGAAGTCGCCACCTTGCACCGGCTGCTGGGGAAGGTGAAGGACCACGCGCGGCCCGACCGGGCCGCAGCATGAGCGCCGCCCGGCCGCCCGAAGGCGCGAATTCCCTCTCGGAGGGACAGGGCCACAGGCCCAAGGGTGCACCAGTGAGCGCCGCCCGGCCGCCCGAAGGCGCGAGGGTCCCCTTGGGGGGCAATGACCCACGCGCAGCGCGGAGCGTGGGGGCATCATGACAGCCCAGCCGGGGCAGGAGCCGCGCATGTCAGCCCAGACCGACCGTTTCGTCCACGACCGACTGCCGCCGCGCGAGCAATGGCCGCAGCTGCGCTACGACCTGCCCCAGTTGCAGCTGCCCGACCAGCTCAACCTGGTCGAGCGGCTGCTGGATGGCGCGCCTTCGCGCGGCTGGGGCGAGCGGCCCTGCCTGCGCTCGGCGCGCGAGGTCCTCACGTATGCCCAGGCGCGCGAGCGGGTGGACGGCATCTGCCAGGTGCTGGTCGAGGACCTCGGGCTGGTGCCGGGCAACCGGGTGCTGCTGCGCGGCGGCAACTCGATCGGCATGGCCCTGGCGTGGCTGGCGGTCGTCAAGGCCGGGCTCGTCGCGGTCGCCACCATGCCGCTGCTGCGCGCCCGCGAGCTGGCCGACATCATCGACAAGTCCCGGCCGGCCGCGGCGCTCTGTGACGCCGGCCTGCGGGAGGAACTGGAACTCGCCCGCCGGGAGCGTCCCGCCTTGCCCGAGCCCGTCCTCTTCAACGCGGCGGGCGCGGCCGGTTCGCTCGAGACGCGCGCCGCCGCGCGCGCCGCAACGTTCACGGCCTGCCCGACGGCCGGCGACGACATCGCGATGATGGCGTTCACCTCGGGCACCACCGGCAAGCCGAAGGCGGCCGTCCACACCCACCGCGACGTGCTGGCTTCGTGCGAGGCGTGGCCACGCCATGTGCTGCGCGCCACGCCGGACGACATCGTCGTCGGATCGCCGCCGCTGGCATTCACCTTCGGCCTCGGCGGGCTCCTGGTCTTTCCGCTGTGGGCCGGCGCTTCGGTCTTCTTCCCCGACGGGCCGTACAACCCGGAAGGCATGGTCAGGCAGATCGGCGCGATCGGCGCCACCATCTGCTATACGGCGCCGACGTTCTACCGGCAGATGGCGCCGTTTGCCCGGCAGCACGGCGTCGGGCGGCTGCGCATCTGCGTGAGCGCCGGCGAAGGACTGCCGGACGCGACGCGGCAGCTCTGGAAACAGGCCACCGGCATCGAGATGCTGGACGGGATCGGCGCGACCGAGATGTTCCACATCTTCATATCGTCGGCCGGCAGCGAAGTGCGCCCGGGTGCGATCGGCAAGGTCGTCCCCGGCTACCAGGCGAAGGTCGTCGACGAGCACGGCCAGGAACTGCCCCGCGGCCAGATCGGCTCGCTGGCCGTGGTCGGGCCGACCGGCTGCCGCTACCTGGACGATCCGCGCCAGACGCAGTACGTGCGGGCGGGATGGAACTATCCGGGCGACGCGTTCCTGCAGGACGACGACGGCTATTTCTTCTACCAGGCGCGCGCCGACGACATGATCATCACGGCCGGCTACAACGTGGGCGGGCCGGAAGTCGAGGACGCCCTGCTGCGCCACCCGGCGGTGGCGGAATGCGGCGTGATCGGAAAGCCCGACGAGCAGCGCGGCATGATCGTCAAGGCCTACTGCGTGCTCAAGCCGGGCCACGCCGGCGACGCCGCCATGGTCAAGGCGCTGCAGGATCACGTGAAGGCCACGATCGCGCCCTTCAAGTATCCGCGCGAGATCGAATTCCTGCCCGGCCTGCCGCGCACCGAGACCGGCAAGCTCCAGCGCTTCAAGCTGCGGCAGCTGTAGCGAGGTCCCGGACGGATCCCGCGGCGCGCGCTGCCATTGTCGGGAGCTTCCCGGGACCGATGACCGCCGCGCCAACCGCCGGATAATCGCCGCATGCCAGCTTATTCGTTCGAAGCCCTGGACGCGCAGGGCGAAACCCGCCGTGGCGTGATGGAGGCGGACACGGCCAAGGCCGTGCGCAGCCAGTTGCGGGCGCAGGCCCTGGTGCCGCTGCAGGTCCAGCCGGTGGGCAGCGGGTCGGCCGGCGAAGCGGCGGCCGGCTGGGGCGACCGCCTGCTGCGGCGCGCCGTGTTCACGGCCACCGGGCTGGCGATCTGGACCCGCCAGCTGGCCGGCCTGGTCACCTCCGGGCTGCCGCTGGAGCGCGCCCTGACGGCGCTGACCGAGGAGTCCGAGAACGAGCGCGAGCGCCATCTGGTCGCGGCGCTGCGCGCCGAGGTCAATGCGGGCTCGTCGTTCGCCAAGGCGCTGGCGCGCTTTCCGCGCGAATTTCCCGACATCTACGTCGCGGTCATCGGCGCCGGCGAGCAGAGCGGCAACCTCGGGCTGGTGCTGGAGCGGCTGGCCAGCGACCTCGAGGAGCGCCAGGCGCTTCAGGCGCGGTTGATGGGCGCCGCCCTGTATCCGGCGATCGTCACCGTGGTGGCGATCGGCATCGTGCTGTTCCTGGTGGCGTACGTGGTGCCGCAGGTCGCCAACGTGTTCGCCGGCAGCAAGCGGGCGTTGCCCTTCCTGACGGCGGCCATGCTGGCGATCAGCGCCGCGGTGAGGAACTGGGGCTGGGCGGCGCTGCTTCTGGCCGTCGCGGGCACCGTCGCGGGCCGGCTCGCCCTGCGCAACCCGGGCACGCGCGAGCGCTTCGATGCCGCCTGGCTGAGATTGCCGGTGATCGGCCGCCTTTCGCGCGGCTACAACGCGGCGCGCTTCGCCAGCACGCTGGCCCTGCTGGCCGGCGCGGGCGTGCCGATCCTGAAGGCGCTGCAGGCGGCGGCCGAGACGCTGGGCAACCGCGCCATGCGCGCCGACGCGCTCGACGCGCTGGTGCTGGTGCGCGAAGGCGCGCCGCTGGCCTCCGCGATGGCGCAGAAGAAGCGCTTTCCCGGCCTGCTCGCGATGTTCGCCCGGCTGGGCGAGCAGACCGGCCAGCTGCCGGCGATGCTGCAGCGCGCCGCGAGCCAGCTCGGCGCCGAGGTGCAGCGGCGCGCCATGCAGCTCGCGACCATCCTGGAGCCGCTGCTGATCGTCGGCATGGGCGCGATCGTGATGCTGATCGTGCTCGCCGTGCTGCTGCCGATCATCCAGCTGAACCAGTTCGCCCGCTGAGGCGCCGATCCGCCATGGCCGCATCCCTGGACAACAAGCTGGTCGTGGCGATTTCCTCGCGCGCGCTCTTCAACTTCGAGGAAGAGAACGCCATCTTCGAAGGCGGCGATCCCCAGGCCTACATGCGGCTGCAGTTCGAGCGCCTGGACCAGCCGGCGCGCCCGGGCATCGCCTTCTCCCTGATCAGGAAGCTGCTGGCGTTCAACGACACGGCGGCGCAGCGCGTCGAAGTCGTGATCCTGTCGCGCAACGATCCGGTCTCAGGCATGCGCATCTTCCGCTCGGGCCACGCCAACGAGATCAAGCTCGAGCGCGGCGTCTTCACCCAGGGGCGCTCGCCGTTCCGCTACCTGCGGCCGCTGCGCGCGCACCTGTTCCTCTCGGCCAACGCGGACGACGTGCGCGAGGCGCTGGCGGCCGGGTTTCCCGCGGCGCGGGTACTGACCGAGTCGGTGCTGGCCGGCAACAACTACCCGAACGAGGTTCGCATCGCGTTCGACGGCGACGCCGTGCTGTTCTCCGACGAGGCCGAGCGCGTGTTCCAGGCGCAGGGCCTGGATGCGTTCCAGGCGCACGAATCGAGCAAGGCGAAGCAGCCGCTGCCGGAAGGCCCGTTCAAGCCACTGCTGGCCGCCCTGCACCGGCTGCAGCAGGCGGGCACGCCCAGCATGCGCATCCGCACCGCCCTCGTCACCGCGCGCAGCGCACCGGCCCATGAGCGCGCCATCCGCACGCTGATGCAGTGGGACATCCGCGTGGACGAGGCGATGTTCCTGGGCGGGCTGCCCAAGGGCGAGTTCCTGCGCGAGTTCGAGCCGGACTTCTTCTTCGACGACCAGACCGGCCACGTCGATCACGCTGCGCGCCACGTGCCGGCCGGCCACGTCGCCTCCGGCATCGCCAACCCGGAGCGCTGATCCCCGCCGGCGCGGCCGCCTCCCTGCTGCGCGGAACCTGAGGCCGCCCGCCGCCGGTCAGGCGCGCGCCGCGCCGCGCGCCTCGCGCCGTGCGATCCAGATGGTCGAGGCGCTGATCACGATGCCGCCAACGATGGTGGAACGGCTCGGCTGGTCGGCGAACACGAGCCAGCCGAGCAGCGAGGCCCACACCAGTTCGAGGAACTTCACCGACTGGGTCGCGGAAATGTCGGCGACCGTATACGAGCGCGCCAGGAAGTAGTGGCCCAGGCTGCCGAGCAGGCCGCACACGAGGAAGCTGAACCATTGCGCGGCGCTCGGCGCCTTCCACGAGACGAGTGCCAGCGGCAGGCTCAGCAGGGCCACGGAAATCGACTGCCAGACGACGATCACGGCCGGCCGCTCGTAGCGCGTGAGGCCCTTCGTGATCAGGAACGACGCGGCGAACATCGGGGAGGACGCGAGCATCACCAAGGTGTACCAGCCGCCGCTGCCGGTGAGCTTGGGCGCAATCACGATCACCACCCCGGCCAGCCCGATCAGGGCGGCGACCCAGCGCTCCCAGCGCATCCGTTCGCCGAAGAACCACGCGGCGCCAAGCATGATGAAGATCGGGCCCGTGAAGCCGATGGCCGTGGTGTCGGCCAGCGCGATATGAGGGATCGCCAGGAACCACAGGCACAGGCCGGCCGTGTGCACGCCGCCGCGGACGAACTGGCCCGCGATGCTGTTGGGCCGGTAGGCGGCCAGGCCATAGCGGACGAACAGCGGCAGCATCACGGCCAGCCCGAAGACGTAGCGCAGGAACTGGGTCTGGAACGGATCGAGCTGCAGCGACAGCTCGCGCATGATCGTGTTCAGCACCACGAAGGTGAAGCCGGCCGACATCGACCAGAGCAGGCCGCGCAGCGTGGGGTCGAGCCGCGACAGGCGCCGGTGGGCCAGCGACGCGTGGCGCCGCAGCGTTTCCACTCGGGTGCGGGCACGGATACTCTGAGCTCGCACGGCGGATCGCATCGGGCGAAACTATAGCCGACGCACTCCGGCGCGACAGGCGGCGATGGACACGGCCCGACGCGGCGTGGGGTCAGTGCGCCCCGAGTTCGCCCTGCCGGGACTGCGCCCCCGGCAGCCAGCGCGCGGCGCGCGCGCCCTCGCCGGCCTTCACGATCGTCACGGGCACCGGCGCGGCTTGCGCGAGCGCATGCGACACGGAGCCGAGCAAGGCGCTCGCCAGCGCGCCCTTGCCGTGGGCGCCGACCATGATGTGGGCGCAGTTGCGCGCTTCGGCCAGGTCGCACAAGGCGCGGACCGGGTCGCCGGAGAGAACCTCGCACTCGAACGGCACGCCGGCCGCGCGGCACAGCTCGCGCGCGGGTTCGAGGAGGTGGGCGCCGGCACCGGCGCTCACGTCCTTGATCACGTCCGGGTCGTGGGCCACGACGATCTCGTACAGCGAGGCGGGCGCCTGCACGTTGGCGAGCACCAGGTCGGCCCGCAGCCCCTGCTTGACCAGGGCAATGGCATGCCGCACCGCGTCGAGCGAGAGCGGCGAGCCGTCGACAGGGACCAGGATCTTCATGGCAGGCTCCTCGGTAGGCCGTGACAGCCACCTTAGCATCGGTCGCACCGGGACGCAACGCCCCGCGCGCACGGGAGCGCGCGCCGCCGCGCCACGAAATTTCCGGGGCGGGTGATTTTCGTCAACCGGAATGCGCCGCGCTGCGGCGATGCTTGGCGCGTGCGGTCGAGGCACATCCGGTCATAACCGTGCCGGCATGCTGATGTAGGCTCACAGGCTCACGCGCCTCGCGCACAGGAATCGAGAAGAGAGAGTTCATGAAGCGTTATCCCGGCTGGGAGCAGCGCGCCGTTTCTGCCCAGGACGTCGTTGCCCACCTCAAGAGCCACCACAAAGTTTTCGTTCACGGCGCCGCCGCCACCCCCACCACACTGCTCGACGCGATGGTCGCGCGTGCCGACCTCGAGGACGTCCAGCTCTACCACCTGCACCTGAGCGGCAACCTGCAGTTCGCCCAGCCGCGGTACCGGGACGCATTCGTCTCCAACCCGCTGTTCACCGACCACGGCATGCGCGACGCCGTCCAGGACGGCCGCGCCTTCTTCGTGCCGGTCTTCCTCTCGGACGTGCCGGACCTGTTCGCGACGCGCCGCATTCCGCTGGACGTCGCGATGGTGTCGCTGTCGCCGCCGGACGAGCACGGCCTGTGCACGCTGGGCACGTCGGTGGACGCGGCGAAGGCTGCCGCCGAGAACGCGCCGATCCTGCTGGCCGAGATCAACGAGCAGCTGCCTCGCACGTACGGCGCGACTGTGGTGCCGTTCGAGCGCGTCACCGCGTTCGTGCACACCGACCGGCCGCTGCACGAGGCGCACACGCCGCCGATCGGCGACGTCGAGAGCCGCATCGGCGAGCACATCGCCAACCTGGTCGAGGACGGCTCCACGCTGCAGATGGGCATCGGCGCGATTCCGAACGCGGTGCTGGCGCGCCTGGGCCACAAGAACGACCTCGGCGTGCACACCGAGATGTTCTCGGACCTGCTGGTGCCGCTGATGAAGAGCGGCGTGGTGACCAACCGATTCAAGAACGTGCACCGCGGCCGGACGGTGACGAGCTTCGTCAGCGGTACGCGCGAGCTGTTCGAGTTCGTCGACAACAACCAGCTGGTGGAATTCCACCCGTGCGACCGCACCAACGACACCGCGCTGATCCGGCGGAACCCGCGCGTGGTGGCGGTGAACGCCGCGCTGGAGATCGACCTCACGGGCCAGGTGTGCGCCGACTCGATCGGCCATCGCATCTATTCGGGCATTGGCGGCCAGATGGACTTCATCCGCGGCGCCGCGCTGTCCGAAGGCGGCAAGGCCATCATCGCCCTGCCGTCCACGGCCAAGGGCGGGCAGCTGTCGCGGATCGTGAACACGCTCAAGCCGGGCTCCGGCGTGGTCACCACGCGCGGCCATGTCCAGTACGTCGCCACCGAGTACGGCATCGTCGACCTGCACGGGCTGAACCTGAAGCAGCGGGCGCAGGCGCTGATCTCAATCGCCCATCCCGACTTCCGCGCCGAGCTGGCGCGCGAGGTGCGCGAGATCCGGCACTTCATCGTCGGTTGAGCGTCGGGGCTCACATGATCTCGAGGTTGTCGATCAGGCGGGTGCCGCCCAGGCGGGCCGCTCCCAGGGTCACCAGGGCGTCGCCGGCAGCAGGGCGCTGCAGGTCGACCCGCCGCCGGATCGTCATGTAGTCGGGCTGCCAGCCGCGCCGCGCCAGCGCCTGCATCGCCTCGGCTTCCACTTCGTGCAGGCCGGCGCCGGCGCTGAACTGCCCGGCCATCCGCCGCAGCCCGAGCGAGAGCTGCGCGGACGTCAGGGAGCCGTTCCTTGACGACAGCGCCAATCCATCCTCCGCCGCCGGGTCTCGGCCGCCACGATCCGGATCGGCTGCGCGAACTGCCGCACCATGCGCTGGATCACCATCAACTGCTGGTAGTCCCCCATGGTGGGCACGAAGGCCGGTTGGCGATACGGGGCGAGTCGCTCGCGCAGTTCGGCGATGGTGTGGACGATTCGCAGGTCAGACGGCCCGGGCCACGGCCGCGAGACGGTGAACCGTCGATTTCAGCAAGGGACGAAACATCGGCCTGTCTCCGGAGGGTTGCCGGATGGTATGTTGCGCTGCAACATAAGTATGACACAGGCCGCAGCTGTCCCGATACTTCGAAAGAACGGGCAGCCACGCGAGGGCCGCCGGACACAGGGACTTGAATCCTGTCCGAAAACCCTTATCATTGGCACTCGCCGGGGTTGAGTGCTAACAGCCGCGCCTGCAGCATCCGACACCGCATGGTTTATGAGCGCTAACTTCGTTGGCGCTTTTTTGTCCCCCTCAGTTTCAGTCAAGGAGATGCAATGAAACTTCGTCCCCTGCACGATCGCGTGATCGTCAAGCGTGTGGAAAACGAGACCCGCACCGCTTCGGGCATCGTGATCCCGGACAACGCCGCCGAGAAGCCGGACCAGGGTGAAGTCCTGGCCGTCGGCCCCGGCCGCAAGAACGACAAGGGCGACCTCATTGCCCCGAACATCGCCGTGGGCGACCGCGTCCTGTTCGGCAAGTACAGCGGCCAGACCGTCAAGGTCGATGGCGAGGAACTGCTGGTCATGAAGGAAGACGACCTCTTCGCCGTGATCGAAGGCGCTGCCGCCGCCGTCAAGAAGGCCGCCTGAGTCCAGGCCGTCCCGTCCCAATCCCATTCAATCGAGGTAAGAACACATGGCAGCTAAAGACGTCATTTTCGGCGGCGACGCACGTCACCGCATGGTCGAAGGCGTGAACATCCTGGCCAACGCGGTCAAGGTCACGCTGGGCCCCAAGGGCCGCAACGTGGTGCTCGAGCGCTCGTTCGGCTCCCCCACGGTCACCAAGGACGGCGTGTCCGTGGCCAAGGAAATCGAGCTGAAGGACAAGCTCCAGAACATGGGCGCCCAGATGGTCAAGGAAGTCGCTTCCAAGACCAGCGACATCGCCGGTGACGGCACGACCACGGCCACCGTGCTGGCCCAGGCCATCGTGCGCGAAGGCATGAAGTACGTGGCCGCGGGCATGAACCCGATGGACCTGAAGCGCGGCATCGACAAGGCCGTGGTGGCCCTGGTCGAGCAGCTGAAGAAGGCCTCCAAGGCCACGACCACGTCCAAGGAAATCGCCCAGGTCGGCGCCATCTCCGCCAACAGCGACGAGACGATCGGCAAGATCATCGCCGACGCGATGGACAAGGTCGGCAAGGAAGGCGTGATCACCGTGGAAGACGGCAAGTCGCTGGAGAGCGAACTGGACGTCGTCGAAGGCATGCAGTTCGACCGCGGCTACCTGTCGCCCTACTTCATCAACAACCCGGACAAGCAGTCCGCGCTGCTCGACAACCCGTTCGTGCTGCTGTACGACAAGAAGGTCAGCAACATCCGCGACCTGCTGCCGATCCTGGAGCAGGTGGCCAAGGCCGGCCGTCCGCTGCTGGTGATCGCCGAGGAAGTCGAAGGCGAGGCGCTGGCGACCCTGGTGGTCAACACCATCCGCGGCATCCTGAAGGTCGTCGCCGTCAAGGCCCCGGGCTTCGGCGACCGCCGCAAGGCCATGCTGGAAGACATCGCCATCCTGACCGGCGGCAAGGTGATTTCGGAAGAAGTCGGCCTGACGCTGGAGAAGGTGACGCTGGCCGACCTGGGCCAGGCCAAGCGCATCGAAGTCGGCAAGGAGAACACCACGATCATCGACGGCGCCGGCGCCGCGGGCGACATCGAGGCGCGCGTCAAGCAGATCCGCGTCCAGATCGAGGAAGCCACCAGCGACTACGACCGCGAGAAGCTGCAGGAGCGCGTGGCCAAGCTGGCCGGCGGTGTGGCCGTGATCAAGGTCGGCGCCGCCACCGAAGTCGAGATGAAGGAAAAGAAGGCCCGCGTGGAAGACGCGCTGCACGCCACCCGCGCTGCCGTGGAAGAAGGCATCGTGGCCGGCGGCGGCGTGGCCCTGCTGCGCGCCAAGCAGGCCGCTGGCGAGATCAAGGGTGACAACGCGGACCAGGACGCCGGCATCAAGCTGGTGCTCAAGGCCATCGAGTCCCCGCTGCGCGAAATCGTGGCGAACGCCGGTGGCGAGCCGAGCGTGGTGGTCAATGCCGTCCTGAACGGCAAGGGCAACTACGGCTTCAACGCCTCCAACGACACCTATGGCGACATGATCGAGATGGGCATCCTGGACCCGACGAAGGTGACGCGCACTGCCCTGCAGAACGCCGCTTCCGTCGCCGGCCTGATGCTGACGACCGAAGCCATGGTCGCCGAGGCGCCCAAGGACGAAGCCCCGGCAGGCGGCATGCCTGGCGGCATGGGTGGCATGGGCGGCATGGGCGGCATGGACATGTAATGTCCCTCCCTCACGAGACGCCGCGCGTCTCGTGAGTGGTCCAGCCAGATCAGGAAGCCGGGCGAAGCCCGGCTTTTTTGTGGGCGCTTCACACGGCGCCGGGCGGCAGCGCGGCGCGCTCCTGGCTGCCGGGCAGCGGGCCGTAGCCGTTCGCGCCAGGATCGCCCGTCTGGACGGCCCAGTAGACCAGGATGGCCCAGCCGATCAACGGTACCAGCCACAGCAGCTGGAACCAGCCGCTCTTGCCGATGTCGTGCAGGCGGCGCGCGCCCACGGCCAGCGAGGGCAGCAGCAGCGCCAGCGACACCAGGCTCTCCAGCCGCTGGCCGATGATGGACGCGCCGCCCGTCACCAGCAGGCTGAACAGGACGAACCACCAGAATTCCGACCGGCCCGCGCGCCCGCTGAAGGTGGCGTACTTGTTGAAGCAGGTCTTGATCGCCTGGCCGAAGTCCATCGGGAACCCTCCTCGTGCGGGCAGTCAACCCGGCACGATCATAGGCCGCCCGCCGACCCGACGCCAGCTAGCGTGCGCGCAGCCGCTGCAGCAGCCCCGCCGTGGACGCATCCAGGCCCGACGCGTCGCCGCTGGCCAGGCGCGCCGTCAGCCCCTGCGCCAGCACCTTGCCCAGTTCCACGCCCCACTGGTCGAAACTGTTGATGCCCCACAGCGCGCCGCTGACGAACACGCGATGCTCGTACATGGCGACCAGCGCGCCGAGCGATGACGGGTCCAGCCGCTCCAGCACGAAGAAGGTGCTGGGCCGGTTGCCGGGGAAATCCTTGTGGCCGCCCGCATCGGCCTGGCCCTGCATCAGCGCCTGCGCCTGGGCCAGGGCGTTGGCCAGCAACTGCCCGTGATGCCCGGCCAGCGAATGCGCCGCGTCGCGCACGGCGACAAACTCCACCGGCACCACGTCCGTGCCCTGGTGCAGCATCTGGAAATACGCGTGCTGGCCGTTGGTGCCCGGTTCGCCCCAGAGCACCGGCGAGGTGCCGAACGGCAGCGGCTGGCCGTCGCGGTCGACGCGCTTGCCGTTGCTTTCCATCTCCAGTTGCTGCAGGTACGCGGGCAGCCGGCGCAAGGCGCCGTGGTAGGGCGCGATGTTGCGGCTCGTGAAGCGGTGGAAGTTGCGGTACCACACGTCGAGCAGCCCCAGCCGCACCGGCAGGTTCCGCTCCAGCGGCGCCAGCGCGAAATGACGGTCCATCGCATGCGCACCGGCGAGCAGTTCGCGAAACGCCGCGGCGCCGACGGCGATGGCGATCGGCAGGCCGATGGCCGACCACATGGAGTAGCGCCCGCCCACCCAGTCCCGGAAGCCGAACGTGGTGGCGATGCCGAATTCGCGGGCGGCCGGGACGTTCGTGGTCAACGCCGCGAAATGGCGGGCAACGTCACGGCCGCCCTGCGCCTCGAACCAGGCCCTGGCTGAGCGCGCATTGGTCATCGTCTCCAGCGTGGTGAACGTCTTGGACGCCACCAGGAACAACGTGCTGTCGGCCCGAACCTGTCGCAGCACCGCCTCGAGCTCGTGGCCGTCGACGTTCGACACGAAGTGGAAGCGGCGCCCGGGCGCGACCCGCGCGGCGAGCGCCAGCACGGCCATCTGCGGCCCGAGGTCGGAGCCGCCGATGCCGATGTTCACGACGTCCGTGATCGCGGCGTCGTCGCGCACCTGTTCGGCGAAGGCCAGCATCGCGTCCAGCGTGGCGTGGACTTGCGCGAGGTCGGGGTCGGCGTTGGCGCCGGCCGGCGCGCGCAACAGCCAGTGCTTGGCGGCGCGCCGTTCCGTGGTGTTGATCGCCGCGCCGGCGAACATCGCATCGCGCCGCCGTTCCAGGCCGCATTCGCGGGCCAGGTCGAGCAGCAGCTTCTCGGTGCGGGCGTCGACCAGGCTCTTGGACAGGTCGGCAAAGAGATAGGGCGCCTCCTGCGAGAGGCTCGCGAAGCGCTGCGCATCGGCGGCGAACGCCTGCCGCAGGTCAAAGGCGTGGCCCACCTTCTCGTAGTGGTTCTGCAGGGCCGCCCACGCAGCCGTGCGGTCGCAGCGCATCGCCGCCACGGTCTCGCCGCCCACGGCTCAGGCAGCCTTCATCAGCGCTTCGAGCTTGAGGGCATCGGCGGCGAACGCGCGGATGCCCTCGCCCAGTTTCTCGCTGGCCATCGCGTCCTCGTTCAGCGCGTAGCGGAACGACGCCTCGTCGTAGGTCACGCGCTCGACCGGCATGGCCTTGGCCTGCTGCGGATCGAGGGCGCGCGTCACGGGCTCCTGCGAAGCGGCCAGCTGCGCCATCAGCTCCGGACTGATCGTCAGCAGGTCGCAGCCGGCCAGCGCCAGGATCTGCCCGACGTTGCGGAAGCTGGCGCCCATCACCTCGGTGCCGATGCCGAAGTGCTTGTAGTACTGGTAGATCTGGCGGACGGAGCGCACACCGGGGTCGTTGGCGCCGGCGCCGCCCGCCTCGTCCCACTTGCTTCCCGCGGCCTTCTTGTACCAGTCGTAGATGCGGCCGACGAACGGCGAGATGAGCTGGACCTTGGCCTGCGCGCAGGCGACGGCCTGGCTGAACGAGAACAGGAGCGTCAGGTTGGTGCGGATGCCGCGCTCTTCCAGCTGCCGCGCCGCCTGGATCCCTTCCCAGGTGGAAGCGACCTTGATCAGCACGCGCTCCGCGGTCACGCCTTCGGCCTTGTAGAGCGCGATGATGCGTTCCGCCCGCTTGATGGACCCCGCCGTGTCGAAGCTCAGCCGCGCGTCGACTTCGGTCGACACGCGGCCGGGGATGATCGACAGGATCTCGCCGCCGAAGCGCACGAGCAGCCGGTCCATGGTCTCGTCGAGCGCGGCCTTGCCGTGCCGCTGCATGGTGTCCTGCAGGAGGTGCGCGTAGTCGGCCTTCTGAACCGCCTTCAGGATCAGGGACGGATTGGTCGTCGCATCCCGCGGCTGGAACTGGGCGAGCTGCTTGAAATCGCCGGTGTCGGCGACCACCGTGGTGAACTGTTTCAGGGCGTCGAGTTGGTTCATGCCGCGATTATCCGGCGGCGGGCGCTTGCCCCCGTTTCCTCTTGCAAGCGGCCCAGCCCGTGCGCGGCCGGCCTCGTTCGAACCCGGGTACAGTAGGCCGAGTCCACGCGGTCCACTCATGAGCTTCGATCTCGTTCTGTTCGGCGGCACCGGCGACCTCGCCTGGCGCAAGTTGATGCCGGCCCTGTTCCAGGCCTTCCGCCACGGCAGCTTGCCTGAGCACGGCCGCATCATCGGGGTCGCCCGCGACGAGCTCAGCGACGATGCCTATCGCCAACTGATCCGCTCGCGTTTCGAGGAGGTGGATCTCGCGAAGCGCCCGACCCCGGCCGAGTTCGACCGGTTCGCTGCCCTGCTGCACTTCGTTCGCATGGACCTGTCGCGTCCCCAGGACTTCCAGCGCCTGGCGCAGACCCTGCGCGAGCGGCACGCCGACACCGTGGTGCTGTACCTGGCTACCGCGCCGTCGCTCTTCACCGCCGCCGTCGAGCAGCTGGCCGCCGCCGGGCTGAACCGGCCCAACACGCGCGTCGTGCTGGAAAAGCCGCTGGGCCACGACCTCGCCTCCAACCGCGCCATCAACGAAACCGTGCGCGCGGTGCTGGGCGAGAGGCAGATCTTCCGCATCGACCACTACCTGGGCAAGCCGGCGGTGCAGAACCTGTTCGCCCTGCGGTTCGGAAACGCGCTGTTCGAGCCGCTCTGGCGCCGGGACAACATCGCCAACATCCAGATCACGATCGCCGAAGACCTGGGGGTCGCCAAGCGCGGCGCCTTCTACGACAGCACCGGCGCGCTGCGCGACATGGTCCAGAACCATGCGCTGCAGCTGCTGTGCGCGATCGGCATGGAGCCGCCGATCAACGCGCACGCCGACGCGATCCGCGACGAGAAGCTCAAGGTCCTGCGCTCGCTCAAGCCGTGGACGGCGCAGACGCTGTCGCAGCACATCGTCCGCGGCCAGTACACGGCCGGGACGGTGGCGGGCGAGCCGGTGCGCGGCTATGCCGAGGAGCCGGGCGTGAGCGCGCACAGCACCACCGAGACCTTTGTCGCGCTGCGCACCGAGATCGCCAACTGGCGTTGGGCCGGCGTGCCGTTCTACATCCGCACCGGCAAGCGGCTGGCCGGCCGGGATGCCCGGATCGTGGTCAATTTCCGGCCGGCGCCGCATGCGATCTTCGACACCCCGGCGGGCGCGGCCAACCGGCTGGTGATCAACCTGCAGCCGCGCGACGGCCTCGAGCTGCACCTGCTGGCGCAGGCGCAGAACAACCGGCAACGCGGCCGCGCTGCGGCGCAGTTGCTCGCCCCGGTTCACCTGGACCTGGATTTCGACAAGCGCTTCGGCTCCGAGCGGGTCGGCGCCTACGAGCGACTGCTGCTGGACGTCATCGACGGCCGTCTGAACCTGTTCGTGCGCAGCGACGAGCAGGAAGAGGCGTGGCGCTGGGTCGAGCCGATCATGGAGCACTGGCGCAGCGAAGGCGCCGGTCCGCGCCACTACGCTGCCGGCACATGGGGACCAAGCGCCGCCAGCGCGATGATCGCCCGCGACGGGTATTGCTGGAGCGAGGAATGCTGACCGCGCAGGCCGGAGCCGATCCGGCGGCCGCGTTCAGATCCGCCCTTCCTCCACCGCGTGGCACGCGACGCGGATGCCCTGGATTTCCAGCAAGGCGGGGCGTTCGGCCTGGCAGCGCGCGTTGGCATGCGGGCAGCGCGGATGGAAGGCGCAGCCGGTCGGCGGATTGAGCGGATTGGGCACCTCGCCCTGCACCGCCGTGCGGGCGCGGCCGGTTTCGTGCATCTTCGGGATCGCATCGAGCAGCATGCGCGTATAGGGATGCCGCGGCTGCGCGAACAGCTGCTGCTTGCCCGCCAGCTCCACCAGGCGCCCCAGGTACATGACGCCCACCTCGTCGCTCACGTGCCGCACGACGGCCAGGTTGTGCGAGATGAAGAGGTACGTGAGGTCCCGCTCCCGCTGCAGGTCCTTCATGATGTTGAGCACCTGGGCCTGCACGCTGACGTCGAGCGCCGAGGTCGGCTCGTCGCACACGAGGAATTCGGGTTCGGTCGCCAGCGCGCGCGCGATCGAGATGCGCTGGCGCTGCCCGCCGGAGAACTGGTGCGGGAACTTGACGACGTCCTGCGACGAGAGCCCGACCGACTGCAGCAGCTGCGCCACGCGCTCCTTCAGCTGCCCGCGGTCGCTGATGATGCCGTGCTCCTGCAGCGGCTCGCCGACGATCTGCGCGACGGTCCAGCGCGGGTTCAGGCTCGCGTACGGATCCTGGAAGATCATCTGGATGCGGCGGCGCAACTGCTTCGCGGCCGGGCCGCGGTACGCCGCATGGGCATCCTGGCCGTCGAACACGACCTGGCCCCGCGTGGGCGAGTAAAGCCCGACGAGCAGGCGCGCCACCGTGCTCTTGCCACAGCCGGATTCACCCACGAGCGCGAGCGTCTGGCCCTTGCGGATGCCGAAGCTGACGCCGTCGACGGCGTGCAGCAACTGGCGCGGCTGGCGTTCCAGCACCCGGTTGAGCCAGGGCGCCGAGACGTCGAAGGTCTTGGCCAGGTCGTCGGCCTGAACCAGCGGCTCGCCGGATTGCAGGCTCCGGGCCGCCGGTTCGGTCGTGGTGAAGACGGCACTCATGCAGCGGCCCTCGCGTGGGCATCGTGCAGCCAGCACGCCGCGTGAGTGGCACCGGCCTGCAGCAGGTCGGGGCGCTCCGCCAGGCAGCGGTCGAATGCTCGCGGACAACGGGGATGGTAGGCGCATCCCGGCGGAATCGCGTTGAGTCGCGGCATCGCGCCGTCGATCTGGTTCAGGCGGTCGCGATCGACCGTGATGTCCGGAATGGCGGCCATGAGACCCATGGTGTATGGATGCGCCGGCTGGTTGATGACCTCGTGCACGGGTCCGATCTCCGCGATGCGCCCGGCGTACATCACGGCGACCCGATCGCACGTTTCGGCGATGACGCCCATGTCGTGCGTGATGAGCATCACCGCGGCGCCGTGTTCGCGGCATACGCGCTTGAGCAGGGTGATGATCTGCGCCTGGATCGAGACGTCGAGGGCCGTGGTCGGTTCGTCGGCGACGATCAGCTTGGGTTCCGCGGCGAGGGCCAGCGCGATCACGACGCGCTGGCGCATGCCGCCGGAAAACTGGTGCGGGAAATGGCCCAGGCGCTGCGCGGCCGCCGGAATGCCGGTGTCCTCCAGCAGGGCGATCGCGCGGCGGCGGGCCTCCTCCGCGCTCACCGGCAGGTGGGCCTGGATCGTCTCGACCAGCTGCCGCCCGATCGTATAGAGCGGGTTCAGCGAGGTAAGCGGATCCTGGAAGATCGCGCCGATCTTGCGGCCACGGATGTGCCGCATCTGGTCGTGCGACAGGTTGTCGATGCGGTGGCCTTCGAGCAGGATCTGGCCGCCGGCGATGCGGCCCGGCGGCTCAAGCAGACCGATGATCGAGGCGCCGGTCAGCGACTTGCCGGCGCCGGACTCACCCACCACGCCGAGCACCTCGCCCGGCGCGATGCTGAAACTGATGTCGTCGAGCGCCCGCAGCGTGCCGTGGCGGCCCGGGAATTCGACGACGAGGTTGTTGACTTGCAGCAGGCTCATGCGGCTCAACGCAGTCGCGGGTTCAAGGCGTCGCGCAGCCAGTCGCCCAGCAGGTTCACGGACAGCGCGATCAGAATGAGCATGAGGCCCGGGAAGATGGTGATCCACCACTCGCCCGAGAACAGGTAATCGTTCCCGACGCGAATGAGGGTTCCCAGCGAGGGCGACGTCGGCGGCACGCCGACACCGAGGAACGAGAGCGTCGCCTCCGTGATGATCGCCGTGGCCACGTGGATGGTGGCCAGCACGAGCACCGGGCCCAGCACGTTCGGCAGCACATGCCGGAACATGATGCGCAGCGGCGCGACGCCGGTGACGCGGGCGGCCTGCACGTATTCCTTGTGGCGCTCCACCATCGCCGACCCGCGAACGGTGCGCGCGTACTGCACCCAGCCGGTCAGCGTGATCGAGAGGATCAGCACGCCGAACGCCACGGTATCGTGCGCCTGCGGAAACAGCGCGCGGCCGACGCCAGCCATCAGCAAGGCGACGAGGATGGCTGGGAAGGACAGCATCACGTCGCAGACCCGCATCAGGATGGTGTCGGTCCAGCCCCCGCGGAAGCCCGCGAGCAGGCCCAGCCCGACGCCGATGAGCATTGACAGGATGACCGACGTGACGCCGACCACCAGCGAGATGCGCGCGCCGTAGATCAGCGCGGACAGGATGTCGCGGCCCTGGTCGTCGGTGCCGAGCAGGTATTTGCGGGAGCCCTCCGGCGCCCATGCCGGCGGCAGGCGGGCATCGTCGAGGACGAGCGTCGTCAGGTCGAACGGATTGTGGGGGGCCACCCAGCCGGCGAAGACGGCGCAGACGATGCAGATGAAGGCGATCGACGCCGCCACGATGGCGACGGGCGAGGTGCGAAAGCTGTAGCCCACATCGCTGGCGTACCAGCGGGCAAGGGTGGATCTCATGGAATCAGGAGCGTGGGGCGCCGCCCGGCGTCATTCCGATGCGGCGCCGCGGGAGGAAGGCCTACTTCTGGACGGTGATCCACTTGAAGGGCATGTAGTTGTCGCCCATCTGGACCAAACTGACCTTCTTGCTGATGCCCCAGGCCAGGGCCTGCTGGTGCAGCGGCAGGTGGCCGATGTCGGACGCGTGGATCTGGAACGCCTCCTTGATCATCGCGTTGCGCTTGGCCTTGTCGGTCTCGGACTGCACTGCCTTGGTGAGCTGATCCACCTTCGGGTTGCAGTAGCTGCCCAGGTTGAACTGGCCGGCGCCCTTGTCGTCGACGCACGCCAGCAGCGCGTTCAGCGCGTTGTGCGAGTCATAGGTCGCCGGCGTCCAGCCCAGCATGTAGAAGCTGGTGTCGCGGCGCAGTATCTTGGGGAAGTACGTGCCCTTCGTCTCGGCTGCGAGGTTGATCTTGACGCCGATGCGCGCCAGGTTGGCGGCCACGGTCTGGCAGATCCGCGCGTCGTTGACGTAGCGGTCGTTCGGGCAGTTCATCGCTACTTCGAAGCCGTTTGGATAGCCGGCCTCGGCCAGCAGTTTCTTGGCACCTTCCGGGTCGTACGGCAGGCGCTTGTTCATGTCCGCCTGGAAGCCGTTGATGCCGGGCCCGACCATCAGCGCCGTCGGGTTCGACGCGCCGCGCATCACGGTCTTCTTGATGCCTTCGATGTCGATCGACTGATAGAAGGCCTGGCGCACGCGCTTGTCCTTGAACGGGTTCTTCCCCTTCACGTTGGAGAACAGCAGTTCGTCGCGCTTCTGGTCCATGCCCAGGAAGATGGTGCGCAGTTCGGGCGCCACCAGCGCCTTGGTGTTGGGCGAGCCGTTGACGCGGTCGATGTCCTGCACCGGCACCGGCTCCATCACGTCGATCTCGCCGGACAACAGCGCCGCCACCCGGGTCGCGTCGTTGCCGATCGGCGTGAAGACGACTTCCTGGGCGTTGCCTTCGATCTTGCCCCAGTAGTTGCCGTTGCGCACGAAGGTCGTGCGCACGTTCGGCTGGCGCTCGCGCAGCCGGTACGGGCCGGTGCCGTTGGCGCGGAACGAAGCTGCGTTTTCGATGCCCTTGCGACGGTCGACCGGGCGCTGCGCCTGGTTGGTCTCGCACCACTTCTTGCTCATGATGTACACGCCGGTGAGCACGTCCGGCAGGATCGGGAACGGGGCCTTGGTCTCGATCTCGACGACGTGGTCGTTGACCTTTCGCACCTCTTTCACGTCGTTGGTGTAGCTCTTCATGTCGGAGCCTTCCACCTGGGTGCGCGCCATCGAGAACAGGACGTCATCGGCGGTGAAAGGCGTGCCGTCGTGGAACTGCACGCCCTTGCGCAGTTCGAAGCGCCAGACCGTCGGCGACGTCTGCTTCCAGGCGGTGGCCAGCCCCGGCGCGACGCTCAGGTCCTTGTTGCGCCCGGTCAGGCCTTCGTAGACGTTGCCGGTCACGCTCAGCTGCAGCGACTCGTTGAGCGAGTGCGGATCCATCGACAGCGAGTCGCCCTGGTTGGCGATGCGCACGGTCTGCGCGCCGGCGCCCAGGCTGGCCGCCCCGATGGCGGCGAGCAGAGCCGCCTGCGTCAGTTTCATTTTCAAGGTCATCTGAAAGCTCCTATGGATGGATGGGTTGCCGACGGCGGCGTGAGGTGGGTCAGGGGTAGGCCAACGGCATCGAGCGCTCGATCAGGCTGGCATGCAGCGCCGAGCCCAGCGGCAGGATCTCGTCGTTGAAGTCGTAGCGGCTGTTGTGCAGCATGCAACTGCCCTCGCCGCCCTGGCCGATGCGCATGTAGGCACCCGGCTTGACCTGGAGCATGAAGGAAAAGTCTTCCGCGCCCATGCTGGGGTCCATGTCGCGCACCACATGGTCGGGGCCCACCAGCGCCTCGGCCACCTCGGCCGCGAACATCGCCTCGCGCGGGGTGTTGATGGTGGCCGGGTAGGACCGTTCGTAGTTGACCTTGGCGGTGGCGCCGAAGCCGAGCGCGACGGCGCTGCACAGCTCAGTCAGGCGGCGCTGCACGAGATCCTGCACGTCCGGCGAGAAGGTGCGGACCGTCCCCACCAGCGTGGCCTTGCCGGGGACCACGCTCATCGCGTGGATGTCGCCGGCGCTCATCGCGCACAGGCTGATGACGGCGCTGTCCACCGCGCGCACGTTGCGCGAGACGATCGTCTGCACCGCGGTGATGATATGGGCGGCCACCACCACGGGGTCGATCGTGAGGTACGCATGCGCCCCGTGGCCGCCCTTGCCGGTGACCTCGATCGTCACGCGATCGGCCGCCGCCATCAGCGGGCCGGGATTGACGCCGATCGTGCCCGGCCTCATGCCCGGCCAGTTGTGCATGCCGAACACCGCCTGCACCGGGAAGCGCTCGAACAGGCCGTCCTCGATCATCGCCCTGGCGCCGGCGAAACCCTCCTCGCCGGGCTGGAAGATCAGCACGGCGGTGCCGTCGAAATCGCGGGTCTCGGCCAGATACCGGGCAGCGCCGACGAGCATCGTGACGTGGCCGTCATGGCCGCAGCCGTGCATCATCCCCTGGCGGGTCGACTTCCAGGCGAAGTCGTTGTCCTCCGTCATCGTCAGCGCATCCATGTCGGCTCGCAGGCCGATCGCCCGGCCGCTGGTGTTCGTCCGGCCCCGGATCACGCCGACCACGCCGGTCTTGCCGATTCCGGTGTGGATCTCGTCGACGCCGCAGACTTCCAGCGCGGCCTGGACCCGGCGCGACGTGTAGCGCTCCTCGAAGCCGAGCTCCGGGTGCGCGTGCAGGTCGCGCCGCAGCGAGGTCAGGTCGGGGACGAACTGCGAAATGTGGGCAAAGGCCCGGCCGCTGGCCTTCAGGGAGGAGCCGGAAAGAGGAGCAAGCATCAGTGGGCTTCCGACCTGGCCACGCGCAGGCGCGGGTCCACGGCAAAGTACAGAAGGTCGACGATCAGGTTGATCACGACGAAGATCAGGGCGATCAGGCACAGGTACGCCGCCATCACCGGGATGTCGGCGAAGGTCACCGCCTGGATGAACAGCAGTCCCATGCCGGGCCACTGGAACACGGTCTCGGTGATGATCGCGAAGGCGATCAGCCCGCCCAGTTGCAGGCCGGTGATCGTCATCACCGGCACCAGCGTGTTCTTCAGCGCGTGGCCGAAGTGGATCGCCCGGTTGGAAAGGCCCCGCGCGCGCGCGAACTTGATGTAGTCGGTGCGCAGCACTTCCAGCATCTCGGCGCGCACCAGCCGCATGATCAGCGTGAGCTGGAACACCGCCAGGGTAATCGCCGGCAGCACGATGTGATGCCAGCCCTTGGCCTTGAGCAGGCCGGTCGACCACCAGCCGATCTGCACCGTTTCACCGCGGCCGAAACTGGGAAACCAGCCGAGCTGGACGGCAAACACGAGGATCAGCAGGATGCCGATCAGGAAGGTGGGCAGCGACACGCCCAGCAGCGAGATCGTCATGAACACCTGGCTGAGGAAGTTGCCCCGCCGCAGCGCCGAATAGACGCCCATCGGAATGCCGATCGCCAGCGCCATGACGGCCGCGATCAGCGCCAGTTCCACCGTGGCGGGGAAGCGCTCGGCGATCAGGCGCGACACTTTCGCCCCCTGGCGCAGGCTCAGCCCGAATTCGCCCTGGGCGGCATTGACCAGGAAGTGCCAGAACTGCACGAAGAACGGCTGGTCGAGGCCCAGGTCGGCGCGCAGTTGCCGGATTTGTTCCGGGGTGGCATCTTGCCCGAGCAGGAACACGACCGGGTCGCCGACATACTGGAACAGCAGGAAGGCGATGAAGGCAACCGTGACCATCACGATCACGGCCTGCATGAGACGGCGCAGGATGAAGGCAAACATATGTTGAGCTGAACCGGCGAATGCTAGCAGAGCACGCTGCGCGCCGGAACAAAGGTTTGCCCGCGGCTGCGCCCTGCGGCACGGATCGGTTATCGCGCGGCGGTCGCGTCCGGCACGATGCGCAGCGGCCCGTACCACGCGCGCGCCGTCGAGCGCGTATTGTCGCTGTCGCTCATGATGCCGATGCCCACCAGCGCACCGGGCGGCTCTCCGAAGGCACGTTCGAAGTCGGCGCGCACGTTGCGCCGGTAATCCAGCCAGCGATTGAGCTTGGCGGGGCCGGACTCGACCACGAGAGTGCGGACGCGGCTGGTGCGGGGATTCGCCACCACCGTGCCGGTCGTGCGCCTGCCGCACCATGCGTACATCAGCGTTGCATACGGCATTTCCTCGCCGGTGAGCGCAAACATGAGTTCGGACGTCATCGCGTCCCGCGCCGAGAAGCGCGAGCGGTCGCCCTCGAAGACCAGTACCACGCGCACCGGCGAATCGTCGGCGTCACGCGACGCCATGTCGGCGTCGGCGATCAGCTCCGGCACCTTCCACGAAAACACCACGCTGCCCAGATCCGCCGGCTCGACGCGAAGCCTGCGCCGCAACATGCTCACGGATGACGATGCCGTCGCCGAGACCGCGTCGCGGCCGTCCTCGCGTGCATATCTGAAGACGGTCGGCGTCTTGCCCGGGAAGGGCTGGTGGCGCCAGGGACGGGGTGCCGCCGCCCCCGCCATCGCGGCGGACTGCGCGGCCCAGGGGCTCGCGTCAACCGTCGGCGGCTCGGGTGGCACCGGCAACGAAGAGCAGCCGGCCAGCAGCGCCGCGCCACCGGAAGCCGCGAGCCAGGCTCGCCGAGTGCAACAACCGTCCATGACCACTATTCTCCTGCTGGGCTGGCAAGAATGCCACAGCCCGCGCCGCGCACACCCTCGGACGCGAGGCGTCCCATGAAAAAAGCCGCCCGAAGGCGGCTTTTCAAGTTTCTTCGATTCTCTTGCTGGCACGAGGCCAGCATTGGAATTAGAAGCTGTGACGGATGCCCAGGTCCAGGCCCGACGAGTTGGAGTTCGCGCCGGTCGTCGCGCCGTTCAGCGCTTGCGCCGCACCGCCCGAGTTCTTCACGCGGGCCCAGGTCGTGTACACGGCCGTGCGCTTGGACAGGTTGTGGACATAGCCCAGAGCGATCTTCTTGGTTTCCGGCTGGCCGACAGCGTCCGTCTCGTAACGGGAATACGCCGCGCGGATTTCACCAGCGCCAACCGGGAACAGGCCACCGATCAGCCAGCCCTTGCCGTCAACCGTGCCGTTCTCGTCGCGCGAGATGTGAGCCATCGCCTTGGCGATGCCGAAGTCCCACTGGCCGCCGATGTTGTTCTGACGGACGTCGCCGGCAGCGTACTCGGTGCGGCTCATGGCCAGGGCCACGTTGAACGGACCGTTGGCGAAGCCGAGGCGCAGACCCAGGCCCGTGCCGTCGTCTTCCGTGGCGGCGTTGTTCTGCAGGTTCTCGCCCATGTAGTACTGCACCTGGCCGTAGAAGCCGCCCAGGTTGCCCGGCAGGAAGTAGCCGATGGTGTTCGACGCACGGACTTGCGTCACGCCGGTGATGATCGAGTTCAGGGTCTGGGTCGTGCCCACGCCGTTCGTGCCGAACGGATCGAACACGGTCAGGTTCCAGAACTGCGGGGTGTAGTCACGGCCCAGGCGCAGTTCGCCCCAGCCGCCGGCCAGGCTGACGGTCGAGCGGCGGTTGAACACGAGGCCCGTGGCGCCACCGGTCGCGCCGGCGGCCTGGTTGTTCGTGTTGGTGGCACCGCCGGTGCCGTTGTCGTTGCTCACGCCGGCTTCGAGCCAGAAGGAGGCCGACATGCCGCCGCCCAGGTCTTCGACGCCACGGAAGCCGAGACGCGAGCTGTTGTAGCCCGAGTTCCCCAGCTGGGTGCGGTCGGCGATGTTGCCGCGGCCGAGCTGGACCGTCGCGTCAACGATACCGAACAGGGTAACCGACGATTGGGCAGAAGCTGCACCGGCGGCAGACGCCAGGACAGCCAGAGCAATCAGGGACTTTTTCATGCAAGTTTCTCCAAGGTTAAACAGAGGGCTCCGGTGCGAAGGGGGCGCGAAAACTGCAGGCACTTGCCGCCCCCACCGGATCCCCGGGCCAACCTCCTTTTGGGAAGTTGCGCTTATTGCACCAGAGCAGGCTTGCTTTCGCAAAGTATTTAGACCTCGCCAGGCCGATTCGTTGCAGCCGGACAACACCCCCAAACAGCCGAGTGGAAGCGGCGCAACAGCACTGTCCGGAGTTTGGGAAACACGCCTTGACCGGGTGGGTTGCGGCGTGCCTGCGGCGGGGGCGACAGCCCATTAAACTTGCCGCATGGACCGACTCCTTGGCGTCGCCGACAGCGCCCTGCGGACACTGTTCGCCAAACCGCACGCCGGCCGCCCGTGCCCGGTGGTTCCCGCGGACGACACCAGGCTGCATGAACGGGAGGCCCGGCAGGCGGCCGCCCTGATGCGGGTCAACCACGTGGGGGAGATCTGCGCCCAGGCGCTGTATACCGCCCAGGCCCTCGCCACCAGGGATCCGGCACTGCGCCGCCATTTCGAGCGGGCCGCGGACGAGGAGACCGACCATCTGGCCTGGACCGCCGGGCGCCTGCAGGAGCTGGGCGATCGCCCGTCCCTGCTCAACCCGCTCTGGTACGCCGGCGCCTTCGCCATCGGGCTGGCGGCCGGGCGGCTCGGCGACCGTGTCAGCCTGGGATTCGTGGTGGAGACCGAGCGGCAGGTGGAGGCCCACCTGGAGAGCCATATGCAACGGCTGCCGCCGGGGGATCATGCGTCCCGGGCCATCGTCGCCCAGATGAAGGATGACGAGGCCACCCACGCCAGGCAGGCGCTCGAGGCCGGCGCGGTCGAGCTGCCCGCCCCGGTCCGGGGCCTGATGCGCGCCGCCGCCAGGGTCATGACGACGACCGCGCACTACATCTGAGGCCCCTCAGGCGGGCAGCACCTCGAAACTGGTGGTGATGGCCGCGGTCTTGGCCAGCATGATGGTAGCCGAGCAGTACTTCTCGTGGCTCATGGCGATCGCGCGCTCCACGGCCGCCGCCGGCAGGTCCTTGCCCGTCACGGTGAAGTGCATGTGGATCCTGGTGAACACCTTGGGGTCCGTGTCCGCCCGCTCCGAGCTCAGCTTGACGGAGCAGCCGCGCACGTCGTGGCGCCCCCGCTGCAGGATCAGCACGACGTCGTACGCCGTGCAGCCGCCGGTCCCCGCCAGCACCGTCTCCATGGGCCGCGGCGCCAGGTTCTGCCCACCTTGCGCCGGCCGGGCCGCGTCGGGCGCCCCGTCCATCACCAGCACATGGCCGCTGCCGGTCTCGGCCACGAAACCCATTCCCGATCGGGCGCCGGTGGCCCCGGTCCAACTCACCGTGCATTCCATCACTTGATCCTCGTCAAAACGGTCCTGCGTTCGTCTCAGTTTGAGACAGCTGCGTGCTGCGACGCAGCAAGGTCGAGCTATACTGATCCCAGAGCATAACGAAATCGTTGTGCGGAGCATCAAGGCCGCAGCCGGGCGCGCAAGAGAGCCGGCGGCGGCAGGCAAGTTGTCTCCTCCACCTCCTCCTTTGGTGGATTCAGCCCTCGGACCGCAAGGTTCGAGGGCTTTTTTCTTGCCCGGGGCGCGGGCCGCCCCCGCTGAGCCGGGGTCTTATCATTCATCGGTCATGCCCAAACACCTCTCCCCGGCCGACTACCTCAAGAAAATCCTGACGGCGCGGGTCTACGACGTGGCCGTCGAATCGCCGCTGGAGCCGGCCAGGAACCTCAGTCGGCGCCTGCACAACAAGATTCTGCTCAAGCGCGAGGACCAGCAGCCCGTCTTCAGCTTCAAGCTGCGCGGCGCGTACAACAAGATGGTGCATCTGACGCCCGAGCAGCTCGGACGCGGTGTCATCTGCGCGTCCGCCGGCAACCACGCCCAGGGGGTGGCGCTGGCGGCGCACCGCCTGGGCACGCGCGCCGTGGTCGTCATGCCCATCACGACGCCCCAGGTGAAGATCGAGGCCGTCAGGGCGCTCGGCGGCGACGTGGTCCTGCATGGCGAGAGCTATTCCGACGCCTACCTGCGCGCCGTGGAACTGGAGCGCGAGCAGCAGCTCACCTTCGTGCATCCCTTCGACGATCCGGATGTCATCGCCGGCCAGGGCACCATCGCCATGGAGCTCCTGCGCCAGCACCAGGGGCCCCTGGACGCGGTGTTCGTCGCCATCGGCGGCGGCGGGCTGATCGCGGGGGTGGCCAGTTACATCAAGTCGGTCCGGCCCGAGATCAGGGTGATCGGCGTGCAGATGAGCGACTCCGACGCGATGACCCAGTCGATCGAGGCGCGCAAGCGGGTGACGCTGGGCGACGTGGGCCTGTTTTCCGACGGCACCGCGGTGAAGCTGGTCGGCGAGGAGACTTTCCGCATCGCCCGCGAGCTGGTGGACGAGTACATCCGCGTCGACACCGATGCGGTGTGTGCCGCCATCAAGGACGTCTTCGTCGACACCCGCTCGATCGTCGAGCCGGCGGGCGCGATGTCGGTGGCGGCGATCAAGCAGTACGTCTCCGAACGCAAGACGCGCGGCGAGACCTACGCGGCGATCCTGTGCGGCGCCAACATGAACTTCGACCGGCTGCGCTTCGTCGCCGAGCGGGCCGAGGTCGGCGAGGAACGCGAGGCGCTGTTCGCCGTGACCATCCCGGAGGAACGCGGCAGCTTCAGGCGCTTTTGCGGGCTGATCGGCACGCTCCCCGGCGGCCCGCGCAACGTGACCGAATTCAACTACCGCATCAGCCACGCCGACAAGGCGCATGTGTTCGTCGGGCTGACGACGCACGGCAAGGGCGAATCGGGGCGGATCGCGGCCAACTTCACCCGACACGGCTTCGAAGCCCTGGACCTCACCCACGACGAACTGGCCAAGGAGCACATCCGCCACATGGTCGGCGGCCACACCGGGCTCGCCGAGGACGAACGCCTGTTGCGCTTTGTCTTTCCCGAGCGTCCCGGCGCGCTGATGAAGTTCCTGTCGCACCTGCAGCCGAACTGGAACATCAGCCTCTTCCACTACCGCAACCAGGGCGCCGACTACGGCCGCATCCTGGTGGGGCTGCAGGTGCCCAGGAGCGACAACAAGGCCTTCAAGGCGTTCCTCGACACGCTCGGCTACCCCTCGGTGGACGAAACCGACAACCCCGCCTACCGGCTGTTCCTGCGCGCCTGAGTGCGACGGTTACTTGCGCGGCGGCAGTTCCAGGGTCAGCACGACCGGGCCGGCCGCGCCCTGCGCCAGCGCCGCGCGCCGGCCCTGCACCGACTGCAGCACCACGCCTTCGTCGATGGTGGCGCCGACGCGGAACGGCTTGGCCGGCTTGCCGTCCACCGCGATGAGCGCGACGCCCTGTTGCGAGGCAGCGCCTGCGACCACGCCGACCAGCACCAGGCGACTGGCGAGGGCGGGAGCCGCCGGCGCGGCCGCAGCGGCGGGAGTGGCGCCGAGCAGGCGGGCCACTGCGGCAGGATCGGCCGCCGGAGGCGGGCGGGTGGCGGCGGCCACGGCCGGCGCAGCGGCGGAACGCGCCGACATCCGCAGGCCCCAGAACACGGCACTGCCGGCCACCAGCGCCCACAGGAGGAAGGTCGTGCCCGCCACCGCCCACCGGCTCTGCATATTGGTCACCATGCCGCGATTATCATTGATGCGATTGGACCCACACCCGAGATGAACAACCTCACCCACGCCCTGCGCCGTGCGCGCCAGGCCGGCTTCACCCTGATCGAACTGATGGTGGTGCTGGTCATCATCGGCGTGCTGGCCGCGCTGATCGTGCCGAACGTGCTGGACCGCGCCGACGATGCGCGGGCGACGGCGGCCAAGACCGACGTCAACAACCTGATGCAGGCGCTCAAGCTGTACAAGCTGGACAACCAGCGCTATCCGACCACCGAGCAAGGCCTGCAGGCCCTGGTGGCGAAGCCGGCGGCGGCCCCCGTGCCGGGCAACTGGAAGCCGTACGTGGAAAAGCTGCCCAACGATCCGTGGGGCCGGCCCTACCAGTACCTCAATCCCGGCGTGAAGGGCGAGATCGACGTCATGTCGTTCGGCGCCGACGGCCAGCCCGGCGGCGAGGGCAAGAATGCCGACATCGGCAGCTGGCAGTAGCGGCCGGCACTGCCCGCCCGGCCCGCCGCGGCCGCGCGGCCGCGGCCGCGGCTTCACCTTGATCGAGCTGCTGGTGGTGGTCGCGATCATCGCGATTGCCTCCGCAGGCGTGAGCTTCGCGCTGCGCGACGCCGGCGCGACCCAGCTCGAACGCGAGGCGCAGCGGCTGGCCGCGCTGCTCGAATCGGCGCGCGCGCAGTCGCGCAGCACGGGCGTGCCGGTGCAATGGGCGCCGACGGAGGGCGGATTCCGCTTCGAGGGCGTGCCCGAGGACCTGCTGCCCCAGCGTTGGCTGGCCGAAACGACACAGGTGCGCGGCAGCGTGACGCTGCGGCTCGGGCCCGAGCCGATCATCGGCCGGCAGGAAGTGGTGCTGGAATCGAGCGCGCTGCCGGGGCGCAGCCTGCGCATCGCCACCGACGGCCTGCGCCCGTTCGCCATCACGCCCGGGGAGGGCTCATGAGCGGGCGGCGGATCCCGCGCGGATTCACGCTGATCGAGGTGCTGGTCGCGCTGGCCATCGTCGCCATCGCGCTGAGCGCGGGCCTGCAGGCCACTTCGGCGCTCACGCGCAACGCGCTGCGCCAGTCCAGCGTGCTGCTGGCGCATGTCTGCGCCGAGAACGAGCTGGTGCGGGTGCGCCTCGCGAGCACGATGCCGGCCATCGGCGACGCGAACCTCAGTTGCGAGCAGGCGGGCCGCGCCTTCGGCGTCACGGTGTCGGTGCTGCCGACGCCGAACCCGAGTTTCCGGCGCGTCGACGCGCAGGTGTTCGAAGACCAGGTGCCGGTGCTGCGCCTGTCCACGGTGGTGGGGCGCTACTGATGGCCGCGCGCCGACGCAGCGCCGGCTTCACGCTGGTCGAACTCCTGGTGGCGCTGTTCGCGATGGCGCTGCTGGCCGTCATGAGCTGGCGCGGCCTCGACGGCATGGCGCGGGCGCAGGAGCAGACGCAGGCCCGCGCCGACGAGGTGCTCACCCTGCAGGTGGCCCTGGCGCAGTGGGCCGCCGATCTCGACGCGCTGATCCAGCTGCCCCAGACCACGGCCCTCGACTGGAATGGCCGGGTGCTGCGCATCACGCGCACCGGCAGCGCCGGGCCGGGCGCGGGCGTGGTGGTCGCCGCGTGGAGCCGGCGCGAGATCGACGGCCGGGGCACCTGGCTGCGCTGGGAGTCCGCGCCCCTCACCACCCGCGAGCAACTGGAACGCGCCTGGGCGCAGGCGGACACCTGGTCGCAGAACCCGGGCGTGCAGGAGCGGCAGCGAGAAGTGGCGGTGACGCCGCTCGCCGAATGGCAGGTCTTCTACTTCCGCGGCGGCGCCTGGACCAACCCGATGTCCAGCGACGCGACGGCCGGCGCGCCGGCGCTGCCGGCAAGCGCCGCGGGCGGGACCGGCGCCCAGGCCGCCGTGTTGCCCGACGGCGTGCGCCTCGTGCTGTCGCTGCCGCCCGGACCGGCGATCAGCGGCGTGCTGACGCGCGACTGGGCGCGGCCCACCTTGAGCGGCGGCAAGGCGTCATGACGGGCCGGCTCGCCCACGCCGCCAGGACGCGCGCCCGCGAGTGCGGCGCCGCCCTGCTCTCGGCCATGCTCACCGTGGCCCTGGTGGCGACCTTCGCTGCGGCGGCGCTGTGGCAGCAGTGGCGCACCATCGAAGTGGAGGCCGCCGAGCGCGCCCGCATCCAGGCGGCGTGGCTGCTCGTGGGCGGCCTCGACTGGGCGCGGCTGCTGCTGCGCGAGGACGGCCGCTCGGGCGGCGCCGACCACCTGGGCGAGCCGTGGGCGGTGCCGCTGGAGGAGGCGCGGCTGTCCAGCTTCCTGGCAGCCGAGCGCAACGTCAGCACCGACGTCGGACCGGAAGTGATGGACGCCTTTCTCTCGGGGCAGATCATCGATCTGCAGTCGATGATGAACGTCACCAACCTGATCGACGACGGCAAGGTTTCGGCCGACAACATGCGCGCCTTCGGCCGCCTGTTCGAGCTGCTCGGCCTGCCGCAGGCGCAGCTGGACACCCTGGCGGAGAACCTGCGCTTCGCGCTGGACACCAGCGCCGCGAACCGCTCCAGCCCGCTGGCGCCGCTGGCGCCGCAGCGCATGGAGCAGCTGGTCTGGCTGGGTTTGCCGGCGAACACCATCGCAGTGCTGCAGCCTTACGTCACCATCGTGCCGGATCGCACGGCGGTCAACCTCAACACCGCCAGCGCGGAGGTGCTGCACGCCACCGTGGCGGCGCTGACCATGGCGGACGCGCAGCGGCTGGTCGCGGCCCGCGAGCGCACGCCCTTTCGCACCACCGAGGAGGCCCGCGTGGCGATCGGGGCCGAGACCAACCTGTTCGCCCAGACCAACGTGAGCATCGCCACCCAGTACTTCGAGGTCCAGTCGCGCCTGCGCCTGGAGCAGCTGCGGATCGAGGAGCGGGCCATGGTCGTGCGCAGCGGGATGGAGGTGAGGGTGCGGCAGCGCTGGCGCGCCGCGGCACCCGCCCAGCCCGCCGCCGCCGACACGGTACGGCGGTGAGGAGCCTTGAGGTGCGTCACCGGCCGCCCCGCGCACCTTTCTACAATGGGGCCATTCCATGAGCGCACTCATCGTCCTCCTCCCCACGGAGCCAGCCAGCGCTTCCGCCGAGTTCGAGTACGTCGTCACCAATGACGGCGCCGCCGCGGACAGCCACGGCACGGCGCAGGCCGCCTTGCTGCCGCTGCCGGCCCGGGGCGGCACCGAAGTGGTCGCCGTCGTGCCGGCCGCGAAGGTGTCCTGGCAGCGCGTCGAACTGCCCAAGGGCAGCACCGCCGGCTCGCCGCGGCTGCGCGCCGTGCTCGAAGGGTTGCTGGAAGACCAGTTGCTCGACGAGCCCGAGGCCCTGCATTTCGCCCTGCCGCCGCAACTGCGCACCGGGGTGCCGGTGTGGGTCGCCACCTGCGACCGGGGATGGCTGCGCGACGCGCTGCAGGCGCTCGAGGCGGCGCAGCGGCCGGCCTCGCGCATCGTGCCGGAGTTCGCGCCCGAGGGCGAGCCGGTGCTCTACGCGCTCGGCGAACCGCAGCATCCGGTCCTCGTGGCCGCCGGCAGCGGCGGCGTCATCATGCTGCCGCTGGCGGCCCAGGCCCTGTCCCTGCTGCCGTCGCTGCCGGAAGCGACACGCTGCGTGGCCGAGCCCGCGGTCGCGGCACTGGCCGAGCAGGTCCTGCAGCACCGGCCGGAACTGCAGCAGGCACCGCAGCGCTGGCTGCAGGCGGCGCAGTCCGACTGGGACCTGGCACAGTTCGAGTTTTCGAGTTCCGGCCGCGCCCGGGCCATGAAGAAGCTGGGCACCGCGTGGTCCGACCTGCTGGCGGCGCCGCAATGGCGCGCCGCACGCTGGGGTGCGCTGGTGCTGGTGGCGGTGAACCTGATCGGGCTCAACGCCTGGGCCTGGCGCGAACGCTCGGCCCTGGACCACAAGCGCGCCGCCATGCGCCAGATCCTCACCGAGACCTTCCCGCACGTGAAGGTGGCCGTGGATGCGCCGGTGCAGATGGCCAGGGAAGTGGCCGCGCTGCGCCAGACGACCGGCGCCGTCTCGGGTCGCGATCTCGAGGCCATGCTGGGGGCGCTGAGCAGCGCGCCGGCGCAGCAGGGCTCGGCCGCGGCGATCGAGTACACCAACAGCGAATTGCGGGTGCGCGGGATCGCGTCGAACCAGGACGAGGCGGAGCCCTTCATCTCCGCGCTGGGCGCGCGCGGGTACAACGCCGCCCTGCAGGGCGACATGCTGGTCGTGAACAAGGGGAGCACGCCATGAACGCCACGCCATTGCGGGCCCGCTGGCAGGCGCTGGCGCCGCGCGAGAAAGTGCTGGTAGCGGCGACGACCGCCCTGGTGGTGCTGGCGCTGCTGTGGCTCGTCGGGGTGCGGCCGGCGTCGAAGGTGCTGCGGTCCGCCGAGGAGCAGCACCGGACGCTCGACGCGCAACTGCAGCAGATGGCCGCGCTGCAACAGGAGGCCCGCGGCATGCAGGCGCAGCCCAAGATCGGCCACGACGAAGCGCAGCGGCTGCTGGAGCTCTCGCTGCGCCAGCGCCTGGGCACCAGCGCCCGCCTGGCGATCGCCGGCGACCGGGCGACGGTCACGCTGACCGGCACGCCGGCGGATGCACTGGCGCGCTGGCTCACGCAGTCGCGCGTCGACGCGCGCGCCCTGCCCGGCGAGGCGCGCCTGCAGCGCAACGCGGCCGGCCTCTGGGAAGGCACCCTGGTGCTGTCCCTTCCGCCACGCTAACGGGGCCCACGCCGGCCGTGGCACGCCCCGCCCCCCACCCGCGCTCCAGGACATCTTGGCCATGGGCGCTCGCCGGCGCCGGCGCCGGGCTGCTGCTGGCGCTTTTCCTCTTCGCGCCCGCGCGCTGGCTGGCGGCCGCCGTCAACGAGCGCTCCGGCGGCCGCGTCGTCCTGAGCGACGCCCGCGGCACCGTGTGGGAAGGCTCGGCGGCACTGCTGCTCACCGGCGGCCCGGGCAGCGCCGACGTCGCCGCCCTGCCGACGCGCGTGGACTGGCGCCTGGGCCTGCGCTGGAACGGCGTGCGGGCGGAGCTGGCCAGTGCCTGCTGCACGCCGGCGCCCGTGCGCGTTCGCGCGAGCTGGCGCTGGGGCGGCGCGCAGCTCGCGTTCGAGGATGCCCGGAGCCGCTGGCCGGCCGCCCTGCTCACCGGCCTGGGGACGCCCTGGAACACGCTGCAACTCGAGGGCGACCTGCGGCTGGCGACCAGGGGCCTTTCAGTAGAATGGGTCGCTGGACGGCTCGCCATCGCCGGGCAGGCCGAACTCACGGCGCAACGCGTTTCGTCGCGCCTGTCCACGTTGAGGCCCATGGGCAGCTATCGAATCACCCTGGCGGGCGGCCAAGCGCCTACGCTGCAGCTCGATACCCTCGAGGGAAGCCTGCACCTCAGCGGCAGCGGGAGCTGGGTCGGCTCGCGCCTGCGCTTCTCGGGGGTGGCAAGCGCCGCGCCGGACCGCGAGGCCGCGCTCTCGAACCTGCTGAACATCATCGGAAGGCGCAGCGGCGCCCGCTCCATCATCACGATAGGCTGACATGAAACACCGACTGGCCCTTCTCTGCATCGCGTGCGCCCTCGCGGCGGGTCCGCTGGGCGTCACCTGGGCGCAGCGCGCCGCCGAGCCGATCACGCTCAATTTCGTCAACGCCGACATCGAGGCAGTGGCGCGCACGATGGCCGCCATCACCGGCCGCAACATCGTGGTCGACCCGCGCGTGAAGGGCACGATCAACCTGAGCACCGACCGCCCGGTCGCGCCGGCGGCGGCCTACAACCAGTTCCTCGCCACCTTGCGGCTCGCCGGCTTCGCGGTGGTCGATTCCGCGGGGCTGCTCAAGGTGGTGCCGGAAGCCGACGCCAAGCTGCAGGGCGGCGCCGTCTCCGTCGGCACGCCGGCGGCCAGCAGCCAGATCGTCACCCAGATCTTCCGCCTGAGCTACGAGCCGGCGGCCAACCTGGTGCCGATCCTGCGCCCGCTGATCAGCCCCAACAACACGATCAACGTGAACCCCGGCAACAACTCGCTGGTGATCACGGACTACTCGGACAACCTGCAGCGGCTGGCCCGCATCATCGCGGCGCTGGACGTGTCCAACGCCACCGACGTGGAAGTCATCGCGCTGCGCCACGCGCTGGCCGTGGACCTGGCGCCAGTCGTGCAGCGGCTGGCCGAAACCGGCGGCGCAGGCGCCGTGGGCGCGCCCGCGCAGGGCCAGGTGGACTCCGGCTTCCGCACCACGGTCATCCCGGAGTCGCGCAGCAACACGCTCCTGGTGCGCGCCGCCAACCCGGCCCGGCTCAACCTCGTGCGTTCGCTCGTCGAGAAACTGGACCAGCCCGGCTCGCAGCCGGCCACCGGCAACATCCATGTCGTCTACCTGAAGAACGCCGAAGCCGCCCGCCTTGCCGTCACCCTGCGCGCGGCGCTGGCCGCCGCCACGCCCGCCGGCGCGGCCGCCGGCGGCGCGGCGATCAGCGGACCCACGCCGACGAGTGCCGCCGCTCCCACCGCGGCGGGCACCAGCGCGGCCACCGCGCCGACCCAGGCCGCCGCGCAACCGTCCACCGGTGGCCAGATCCAGGCCGATCCCGCGACCAACGCCCTGATCATCACGGCCCCGGAGCCGCAGTACCGGCAGTTGCGCGCGGTGATCGACCAGCTCGATGCCCGGCGCGCGCAGGTGTACGTGGAAAGCCTGATCGCCGAGGTCAACGCCGACAAGATCGCCGAATTCGGGATCCAGTGGCAAAACGTGCTGGGCAACAAGGGCGACAAGAACATCGGCATCCTGGGCACCAACTTCAGCATCGGCGGCTCCAACATCTTCAGCGTCCAGCAGGGCATCTCCTCCGGTGGACAGGCCGGCTCCTTCCCCTCCACCGGCGGCAACCTCGGCCTGGTGCGCAACGTGAACGGCTTCTACCTGCTGGCCGCGCTCGCCCGCTTCCTGGAGACCAACGCCGACGGCAACGTGCTGTCGACGCCGAACCTGCTGACGCTGGACAACGAGGAAGCCAAGATCGTCATCGGCCAGAACGTGCCGTTCGTGACCGGCCAGTACACCAACGCGAACACCGGCACCGGCGGCAGCGTCAATCCGTTCCAGACCATCGAGCGCAAGGACGTCGGCCTCACGCTGCGCGTGCGCCCGCAGATCAGCGAGAACGGCACGGTGAAGATGCAGATCTTCCAGGAGGTGTCGAACGTCCAGGCCTCGTCGATCAACTCGCCGCAGGGCCTGATCACCAACAAGCGCTCCATCGAGTCCAGCGTGCTGGTCGACGACGGCTCGATCGTGGTGCTCGGCGGACTGCTGCAGGACGAGTATTCCGGCAACCGGGAGAAGGTGCCGGGCGTGGGCGACATCCCGGTCTTCGGCAACCTGTTCAAGAGCGAGACCCGCAGCCGCAAGAAGACCAACCTGATGGTGTTCCTGCGGCCGGTGGTGCTGCGCGATGCGCCGGGCACCGACGAGCTGTCGCTCGACCGCTACGACCTCATGCGCGGCCTGCAAGGCGGCGCCCAGCCGAAACCGAGCGTGGTGGTGCCGGTCAACGCCGCGCCGCAGTTGCCGCCCGCGGTGCGGCCGGCGCCGCCGGCGCAACCCGCGGTGACCTCGCCGGTGCCGCCCGCCACGCCCCTGACCCCGAAGTAAGCCGCAATGCGCTATCCCCTGCCTTACGCATTCGCGCGCGGCAACCAGCTGTTGCTGGAGGATGACGGCCAGGCGCAGACGCTCTGGCACGCCAGCGGGCCGGCCAGCCCCGCGCTGACCGAGGTCGTGCGCAAGTACGGCGTGCGCTCGCTGCAGGTGCTGGACCAGGCGGCGCTGGCGCAGCGCATCAGCGCCGCGTACGCCCAGGGGGAGTCGAGCGCGGCCACGGTGGTGAGCGAGGTACAGAACGACGCCGACCTGTCGCGCATGATGCAGGAGCTGCCGGCCGTGGAGGACCTGCTGGAAACCAGCGACGACGCGCCGATCATCCGCATGCTGAACGCGCTGCTGACACAGGCCGCGCGCGACGGCGCCAGCGACATCCACATCGAGCCGTACGAGCGGCATTCGAGCGTGCGCTTCCGCGTGGACGGCGCGTTGCGCGAGGTCGTGCAGCCCAACCGGGCGCTGCACGCGGCGCTGATCTCGCGCCTGAAGATCATGGCGGAGCTCGACATCGCCGAGAAGCGCATGCCGCAGGACGGGCGCATCAGCCTGCGCATCGGCACCCGCGCCGTCGACGTCCGCGTGAGCACGCTGCCGAGCGCGCACGGCGAGCGCGCGGTGCTGCGCCTGCTGGACAAGAGCGAATCCAAGCTGAGCCTGGAGTCCGTCGGCATGGCCGGCGAGACCTTGCGCCGGTTCGAGGGCCTGATCGCGCAGCCGCACGGGATCATCCTCGTCACGGGTCCCACCGGTTCCGGCAAGACCACCACCTTGTACGCCGCGCTCAGCCGGCTCGACGCCGGCACCAGCAACATCATGACGGTGGAAGACCCGATCGAGTACGAGCTGCCCGGCATCGGCCAGACCCAGGTCAACCCCAAGATCGACCTCGACTTCGCCAAGGCCCTGCGCGCCATCCTGCGGCAGGACCCGGACGTGATCATGATCGGCGAGATCCGCGATTACGAGACCGCGCAGATCGCGATCCAGGCCTCGCTCACGGGCCATCTGGTGCTGGCCACGCTGCACACCAACGACGCGGCCAGCGCCGTGACCCGGCTCACGGACATGGGCGTCGAGCCGTTCCTGCTCAGCTCCTCGCTGCTGGGCGTGCTCGGCCAGCGGCTCGTTCGCAAACTGTGCGCGCAGTGCCAGGGCAAGGGCTGCGGACAGTGCAACCAGACCGGCTACCAGGGGCGCACCGGCATCTTCGAGCTGATGGTGGCCAACGACCACTCGCGCGCGCTGATCCACCGCCGCGCGTCCGAAGCCGAGATCCGGGAGGCGGCGATCGCCACCGGCATGACGCTGATGCGCGATGACGGCGAACGGCTGGTGCGCGAAGGCGTCACCTCGCGCGAGGAACTGGTGCGCGTGACGCGCGACTAGCCGCGGCGTTCGCCGTCGACGCGCTCGGGCGCGTGCGGCTGGCCCGGCAGTTCCACGGGCACCACGCGGCGACCGCTGTCATCCTCCGAAGGCGGCGCCTTCGGCTTCGGGTCGCCGGGCTCGGGATCCGGGTTGTTCAACGGCGGAATCGTTTCGGGGGCGGGAACGTCGCGGTTCATGGCTTAACTCGTCGGTCCGGGGGCGCTCGACCGGCAGTGCCGCGGCCGGCGCCACCGACATCTCCTTGGCGCCCATTCTTCGCCGCTCGAGCGGCGGCGGCGCTCGGTCCGGCCCCCGTCCGCCTGTGCGGCCCGTCCTACGCCAGCATCTTGCTGAGGAAGCGCCGGGTGCGCTCGTGACGCGGCGCTTCGAAGAGCTGCGCGGGCGCGCCCTCCTCCACCAGCATCCCCTCGTCCATGAACAGCACGCGGTCGGCCACCTCGCGCGCGAAACCCATCTCGTGCGTCACCACGACCATGGTCATTCCTTCGCCGGCGAGCGCGCGCATGACGGCCAGCACCTCGCCCACCATCTCGGGATCGAGCGCCGAAGTCGGCTCGTCGAACAGCATGACGCTCGGCTGCATGGCCAGGGCACGGGCGATCGCCACCCGCTGCTGCTGGCCGCCGGACAGCTGGTTGGGATAGGCATCGATCTTGTCGAGCAACCCCACCTTGCCGAGCAAGGCGGTCGCGCGCTCGCGCGCCTGGGCCGACTCGAGCCGGCGCACCTTGCGCGGGGCCAGCGTGATGTTTTCCAGCACCGTGCGATGCGGGAACAGATTGAAGCGCTGGAACACCATGCCGATCTCGGCCCGCAGGCGGTCGAGGTCGGTGGCGGGGTCGTGCACGGACACACCGCCGACATCCACCCGGCCACCTGTCGCCTCCTCCAGTCCGTTGAGACAGCGCAGGAAGGTGCTCTTGCCCGAACCGGACGGGCCGATCACGCAGACCACCTCCGAACGGCGCACCTCGCAGTCGATGCCGCGCAGCACGGCGAGCCGGCCGAATTGCTTGGTCAGGCCGCTAACGCGAATCGCCACGTCCATAGCGCGCCTCCATCTTGCGCACGGCCCAGGCCAGGGCCAGCGTGAGCACCCAATACATCAGCGAGATCGTCAGATACGGCTCCCAATAGCGCGAGTACGCGCCGGCAACGGTGCGCGCCGCATAGGCAAGTTCGGCCAGGCCGATCGCCGAGATCAGCGACGAGTCCTTCAGCAGCGAGATCGCGTTGTTCCCCAGCGGCGGCAGCATGCGCCGGAACGCCTGGGGCAGCACCACTTGCACCATGGTGTGGCCGAACGACATGCCCAGCGAACGCGACGCTTCGACCTGGCCGCGGTCGATCGACTGGATGCCGGCGCGGAACACCTCGGAGATGTAGGCGCCGGCGTTGAGCGTGAGCGCGACGACGCCCGAGAGGAACGCGCCGTAGTTCTGCTTCAGGTGGCGGGCCGTCTCGCCCGAGATCAGCAGGCCGTCCGCCGGGTTGACGAACACCGGCAGGACGGCGAAGTGGATCAGCAGGATCTGGACGAACAGCGGGGTGCCGCGGAAGAAGCTCACGTACACCGTCGCCGGCCAGCGCAGGGCATAGCGGCACAGCTGACGCGCCGGCGCATGGCGCGCCTCGGCGAGCCGCGCCATGCCGATCGCCAGCCCCAGGGTCGTGCCCTGGACGATGCAGATCAGCGTCACCAGGATCGTCATGCGCAGCCCCTGCCAGAACAGGGGCGCGTACTCCGCGATGATGTCGGCCCGGAACCAGCCGAACCAGAGCGCCTGCTCCATCAGGAGGCGACGCGCGCCGTCACTGCGCCGGCAGCGCCGGGGCGTCGGCCTGGAACCACTTGCGGTAGATCTGGCCGTAGCTGCCGTCGGCCTTCACGGCCGCCAGTCCGGCATTGAGCTTGTCCAGCAAGGCCTTGTTCCCCTGCTTGACCACGATGCCGAAGTACTCCTTGGAGAAGCCGGCATCGCTGACGGTCTTGAGGGTCTTGTGCTCCTGCGCGCGGAAGGCGATCACGCCGTTGTCGCCGATCGCCGCGTCGAGGCCGGCATTGGCCAGCTCGGCGATCACCACCGGCGTGCTCTCGAAGCGGCGGATGTTGGGGCTGTTCTTGCCGAACTCGCGCGAAGCGACGTCGTCGCCGGTGCTGCCGGTCACGACGCCCACCTTCTTGCCGGCGAGGTCCTTCAGCGCGCGCACCGGGCTGTCCTTGTGCACGGCAATGAGCTGGCGCGCCTCGAAGTACGGCGCCGTGAAGTCATAGGACTGCTTGCGCTTGTCGTTGATCGTGACGCCCGAGATCACCAGGTCCACGTCGCCGTTGTTCAGGGCGGCGAAGATGCCAGTCCAGGGCGTGTTGACGATCCTGATCTGCAGGCCGCTCTTCTGGGCGACCGCCTTGATCATGTCGATGTCGTACCCCACGATCTCCTTGGTGGGGCTCTCGTAGGCGAATGGCCGGTAGGTGGCGCTCGATCCCACGACGAGTTCCTTCGGCTGTGCCGCGGCCGTGAGGGCGACCAGCGCCCCGCTGACGGCCACGATGAATGCGCGTGCTGCTTTCATGAATCCTTCCTGTCATGCCGCCGTCCGTGACGGCATGGTCGAGCTTAGCCGATCCGCCCGACTGGCCCGCCGCCGCGCGGGGCGGCCGACCCCGCATTCGCACCGGTCCTTGAGGCTGATCAGCCGGCCGCCGCGCGGGCGTTGCGCGGTGTATAGAAACCGCAGCCGTGCGGCGCGGCGCGCAAGTCGTTGAATTTGCGAGGAGTTCGCCGGCCCAGGCGGGGCGCGGTGCACAAAGAAAATGTACTTCGCGGTCCCCGCGCGTGCCCGGCGCCATCGCGCAAGTCGTTGATCCACAAGCGGAAATCGACACATCGCCGAGGTGGCACACCTCATGCTCTGGAGAGGGTGAGCACCAGACGGAAGCGGCGCATGAACACCCGGCAAGCCAGGATCCTGATCATCGATGACGAAGAGGTCGTCCGGCGCAGCTTCACGCGCATCCTGGAGGGCAACTGCAAGGTGCAGGCGGTGTGGAACTGGTACCAGGTGGCCCAGGCCATGCAGGAAGACCCGGCCGACGTCGTGCTGCTGGACCTGCGGATGCCCGAAATGGACGGCATCTCCGTGCTCAAGGCGCTGAAGCAGCGCTGGCCCGAGAGCGAGGTGATCGTGGTGACCGGCTATCCCACGCTGGAGACCGCCAAGCAGGCGGTGAGCCTCGGCGCCTACGACTACCTCACCAAGCCCGTCAACCCCGACCAGGTGATCCATGCGTCCAACGCCGCATGGCTGCACAAGCGGTGGGCGCTGCACCGCGACCGCGGGGCCGCCCGGGGCCAATCCGATTCTTCAAGGACGACATCATGACTGCACTGCGCAAGGTACTGGTAGTCGACGACGACCCCGTCGTTGGCGAAAGCTTCAACCGTGTCCTGTCGGGCAAGGGCTACGCGGTCATCACCGCATCCAACGGCGAGGAGGCGCTGGCCAAGCTGAAGGCCGAGCAGTACGACCTCGTGTTCACCGACCTGCGGATGCCCGGCATGGACGGCCTCGAGGTCGCCGAGCGCGTGAAGGCGAAGCAGCCGTGGACCCCGGTGGTCATCGTCACCGGCTACGGCAGCGGCCCCAGCGAGGAGCGGGCCTGGGCGACCGGCGTGTCGGATTTCCTGAACAAGCCGCTGTCGCCGGAGATGATCGAAGACAGCGCGGCGCGCGCCCTGGCGCACGCGCCGATGCCGGCGACCCCGGTCGCCGCCGCAGCCGCGCCCGTCGCGCCGCAAGCGGCGCCCGCAGCCGTCCCTGCGAAGAAGCCCAACGTCCTCAAGAACATGGTCCTGTTCCTGATGGCGCCGTTCGTCGGCCTGGTCTACGCGGTGCTGCTGCCCTTCGTCGGCATCGGCATGCTGGCCTGGGTGGCGCTCAAGAAGGAGGACGGCAAGGAAGCCGCCTCGCCGCAGGCGAAGTGACGGCCCCGACCAGCCGCATCCAGACATCTCCATGCAAGAGGACTCCATGACATCCTGTCGCACCGCGGGGGCCACCGCCAAATGGCCACGCCTCGTGAGCGCCGCCGCCGGCCTGGTGGCGGCCCTGGCGCTCTCGCTGGCCGGCGCCGCCCACGCCAGCGCCCCCGCCACCGCCACCGCCACCGCCCCCAAGACGATCGAACTGTCCAAGGAAGACAAGGCCTGCCTCGAGTGCCATGCCAAGCCCGGGCAGCAGAAGATCCTGGCCAACGGCGAGAAGCTCTCGCTGGTCGTCTCGGCCAAGGCCTTCGCGCAGTCGGTGCATGCCAAGGATGGATGCGAAGCCTGCCACTCCGGACTGGAAGAGGGGCACGACAAGCAGCCGCGCAAGATCGCGAGCCGCCGCGCGCTCGCGCTCGAGCTGCGCGACCAGTGCGCCGACTGCCACAAGAAGGCCGTGAAACTGTATGAGGACAGCGTCCACTCCGCCCTGGTGCGCACCGGCAGCGACAAGGCGCCGCTGTGCTCCGACTGCCACAACCCGCACACCGCGCGCGCGCTGAAGGACCAGACCGAAGCCAGCACCGAACCGGTGGTCTGCCAGAAGTGCCATGAAGGCGTTTCGAAGGCTTTCGCGCAGAGCGTGCACGGCAACACCGGCGACGAGGCGCTGGCCTGCAAGGACTGCCACCGCACGCACAACGTCAAGGCGGCGGCGTTCGCCGACAACATGCGCAAGGAGTGCCTGTCCTGCCACAAGGAGACCGCCAAGACGCATGCCGAGTGGCTGCCCAATGCCGACCGCCACCTGGACGCGATCTCCTGCCCAGCCTGCCACACGCCCGACGCCACCCGCCGCGTGAACCTGCGGTTGTACGAAGGTGCCGCGCCGCACCAGTCGACCGACAAGGTCGGGGTGCCGAAGTTCGTGAAGCTCGCGACCTGGGCGAACGGGAACGGCTCAGGCGGGCTGGACGCGCGCGCCCTGTGGAGCATGCTGCAGGAGTTCAACCAGAACGGATCGGCCGGCAAGATGGTGCTGCGCGGACGGCTCGAAGTGCAGACCGGCGAGCAGGCCCACCAGCTGGCCGCCAAGGCGCTGGCCATCAAGGATTGCGACACCTGCCACCGGCAGGGCGCGAGTTCCTTCCAGGCAGTCACCGTCAGCATGGCCGGCCCCGACGGGCGCCCGCTGCGGCACGAGGCGAGCAAGGGCGTGTTGACCTCGGTGGAATCGATCGGCTCCATCGGCGGCTTCTACGCGATCGGCAGCACGCGCATCAAGCTCCTGGACGTGCTCCTGCTCATGGTCCTGGCAGCCGGCATCGCGTTGCCCGGCGCCCACCTGACCATGAAGCTGATCTCCAAGCGCCAGCGCGCCAAGGCCGCGGCAGCCGCCGCGATGCAGAACGAATCATCCGGATCGAAGTAAGGAAGCCATCATGAGCAAGGTCTATGTCAATCCCCTGCCGGTACGCATCTGGCACTGGGCCAACGCGCTGATGTTCGTCATCCTGATCGCCACCGGGCTGCAGATCCGCTACCTGGACATCTTCAGCCTGGTGTCCTTCCGCACCGCGGTGGTGGTGCACAACTGGGTGGCCTTCGCGCTGATCGCCAACTTCTGCATCTGGCTGCTGTTCTACCTGTTCTCCGACAAGAACAAGGCCTACCACCCCGAGTTCAACAT
>Ga0255338_1000446_pt1 | contig 136773 bp, 112 predicted proteins | sample MeOH1_35cm_T4_19_FD_203715 | JGI IMG/M metagenome (GOLD analysis project Ga0255338, IMG submission 203715) | Sandy soil microbial communities from University of British Columbia, Vancouver, Canada - MeOH1_35cm_T4_195 | ecosystem: Engineered > Artificial ecosystem > Sand microcosm >... | reverse complement strand
ACCAACATGTAGAATATGGCGTGGTCTGTGTGTTTATAATAAGAAAACAAGGTTTTATTACAGTGTTTGTACATAAACCTGGTATCATGGTCGAGGTTTATTCTGAGGTTACGTGGCGGGACCTGTACATGTGTCATTTTTACAACACAGAAGTATCAACACGAACCACTCGCATTGTTTGACACAACAGAGCATAAATCATAATTAAAAGCGTCTTGCTACAATGCAATAGTATGTGGGATTGGAAACAAAATCCGTGATTGTCTCGTCGCGCAATTCAGACATAGAAGATGCCAGATGTGAAGGTAGTCTAGTAGAGACATTATTATAATAATTCCCTGCAGTTGAAGCATCATCTACAAATGGTGCACATAATAACCTGTTCTCATCGGCAGTTATAATTTCAACTGAAGAAAATCCCACTTGGCGCAAAATATCCACGTATGTAGATGGCCTCCAATAAAAATCATCCAGTATAACCGAGACATTTTTGTTTTCCGTGGTACTATCTTCGGGATGTAGAATCTCATTAATATTGGTACTCTTTTCCTTGGATTGTTGACTTTCGCTGATCAAAAGTTCAACCTTGACAGGACTACCATCGTCCAACATCTCAAAGTCTTGCATAGACTTCAACTCTGGATAATATAAGCCATATCGCTTAAATTTTTGATTTTCATGCACAGAAGTAGGAACTCTGGGTAATATCACTACAACGGTACCACCATCGGGGCGAACAAGATTACAGGTCACAGACAGGGCGCGTGTTAAACTTTGTTTCGTTCCAAAATGACAATAGCAGAATGCGGACGTGACCAAATCAAAAGAAGCAGGAGCATTTTGTATCGGATTATCCTTTAGAGTCGTCAAATCTTGCTGCACATACGTAATACGACCTTGTGCAGTGTCTGCAATACTCAACATACTTTCGCATAAATCAACCCCCCATACATGCGCAGTCGGATATCTCTGTGCAAGCAAATTTGTGTAGTGCCCACTACCACATCCAAGATCCAATACTGTCCCGATCGGCGCTGCAGCCGACCCTGGCGACAACTCTGACGCATTAGATGCTGTTATTGTCGCAATAGGTAACGGAAGTAATGACCAAAAATGTGCATCAATAAATACATGTCGATCACTCTGTAATGCATTCGTAAATGTCTGTGCATTATCACCTTGATAATTGTACTGTACGATAGCAGACTCGAAATACATAATGAGGAAAGAGATTAAGAGTTTTTTTGCTATGATTATGTGTGCGGACCCGCTTAGTGAAATTTTGCGCGATTAAAAGAGAACAATCTACAAGTAAAAGTATAGTATGTTCTCAAGTATATACAGTTACACCAGTGATGGACACTGTGTCATACGTAACACACTCCGAAAATACCATACTTAGACAGACCCGAAAAACAAATAAATATGGACAACTTTGCAGGAGAATATGTAATTTTGTTTGTATCGCAACAGTAGCATTTCATCTAATCAATTTACATTTTACAATTATTTATCTAATATGAGTATGGTCGTAATATTTATCATACCGATAAAACCTCAACCCCCATTATTTTTATTGCGTCATGTGAAAATCTCGAGATGACGGACCGGTCTTTAGCCTTGTTGAAAAGAACGCCAGGGTCTACTCTTTTTCAATAGTAAAACCAAGCATCAAGAGACAGTCACATCAACAACATAGTCTGCTTATCTTGACATTAGAACAGTATCAATTGTGCTGCTGTCATTCTTCCTACACACCATCATCCCTACATTATACATTTGTCTCATCATCAAATAACCGAAAATGCCACAATACATTGCATTGGATCCTGTAGAGCCGATTGGAGTTGCCGCACCAATTCCGCTGGATTTACACGATCCGAATGTACATCAACAACTTGTCGCGGATATTGTGCAACGCTCACGCTTGCGAAGCAAGTGTCGCAAGACAAGCATGCGCTTTCTCTGTGATGCCTTTTCAACTCCTTCCGGTCGTCGTCAGAAAATAGCCAAGCGACAAGTCGCACAACAACAACTAGACCGATGGGAAGCGCACATTTGGCGCCGATACTTTGGTATTTCCGCCCACACGGCCGATACAGCATACTTTCCCGCACGGTATTCCCAGCGCACGCAGTGGTTGGAGCGTCGCGTTCCGCAAGTTGTTGAAGATGTGCGCATACAATTGGTCGAGGATGCCGTCACAAATAATATGATTTGGTGAAATATGATGTCTTTATTCTGTGTTATTTGATCATTGTAAATCAAGAGTATAGATTTATGGTTCTACCATATCATCATGTATTATAAAACAATTCTATCAACTATTAGTCTTCACACTCTCTGTACTTGTAATATGGTTTACGGTCTAATAATTAACCTCGAGTTTACGTAAGATATCCAACTTTGTTGGGAAAAAATAGTTGCCATATACATCCTGATGTACTGTATCTACCATACTCGTTTACTTCATGCTGATAATGAAACTGTAACTACAACAATAAAGGTTTTAAAAGACTGAAACTGTCTAATAATTAAATACTTATAAATACAACTCGAGGTGTTTATGGACCCTTGTGTATCTCTATGAACCCATCAAAACACAACCCACAAGATAGGATACCATTCTCAATAGTTTTCATCTTTCACATAAATACACATATTCAAGTCATACCAGCACTGCATTTACTAAAGTATATATAACTCGAGGTATATATACCAGGTAATAATTTATTTGAGGAGATAAAATAGTTAAGGAGTATGTGTATAAATTCGTGTGGATAGTATGTAAGCATGTTGTCCAGGATATGAGTCGTTAAAGATGATATAAAAATATTGAACCAAATAATAATTTGTACATACTTAGTATGTATATCTCGAGGTATATATATATTGGGTTCCATGTAAATAATCTCGAGTGATTTGGTGGGTTTGTTTCAATATTAGTAGTCTATCACTGTGTGCTATTGGTGACCAATTATATTTATACCAATTCTTATTGAATCATTTCTAGGTTTCGCGGACTAAAAATACAAAATCCATGAACGAGAGTGATGTTTTTTGTTTGAACGGGATGCTCGTCATGGTTCCACGAAATCATGGTTCTGGTATAAATGGTGAAAAAAATAAACCATTAACGGATGAAAGAATTAATGATCATGATTTGATAGATGGATTGTTTATACCTACACGGAACGACGACAACAACAACAACGAAAATACCTGGTATGACCCACATTGCATAATTCCAGTTGAGGAATCTTTGGAAGTTGCGGATCTGGTCCTCTGCGTCGCCGCGGCACAAGGCAATGAACATATCGTTCGGTTATGCGTGGATCAATTTAACGCACGGCCTGAAGCCGTCGATAAAGCCATTGTCGATGCGGCCATGCACGGGCACGAATCTATTGTACGACTTTGTTGTCATGATTATGGTGCAAGTTTCGATGCGTTACGCACAGCCACGGTGACAGCGGCGTGTCAAGGCCATGTGTCCATTGTAAACTGGTGTTATCGTGAAGTCATGATGTTTATTGCGGCTAAACATGCCTCGCAAGATGAAGATAATAGCGAAAGGACGGCGATGGTAGAATTTGTACTTGATGTAGTGCGTTCCGCTGCTCGCGCCGGTCAATTAGATGTTGTGCAACTTATTTATGCAATACCACCACATGGTGCCGTTATCGATACGTCTTTGGTTATGTGCGATGCCGCTATAAGTGGTCATCAGCATGTGGTTGCCTGGCTATATGACGTATGTGGTATGACTGGAGGACTGGAGCGCGTGTTGATCGAAGCATCCACAATGGGTCATGATGCGTTGGTGCAATGGAGTTTGGAAAAGATGACGCATGTGATACTGGCGAGACAGGAAACACAACAACGACACGACAAGCATCTTCAGCAGCCGTCGCAGACGGATATGATTATCTGCCGTGATCCATCTAACTGGTGTAGTATGTTGCGGTGTCTTGTCATGGATGCCATCGAATGGGCCATTGTGAATGGCCACTTGTGTGTTGTGCGCATGTTATTGGGCTTTGTCAAGGATCATGTCTTGATGCAATGCCCGGTGACGCTTAGCGAAGCAAGACATTTCACCACGCTGGCCTCTTTACATGGTCGTTTGGATTTGGTGTGTTATTTGCAGCACATCTATGCTTTTGAGCCTGACGATCAGAATGCATTTTTAATGGCAGCCGTTACCAGTGGCAACCTGTCGTTAATTCAGTTAATGCACACGGAGTATGGTGCAACGGGTGCATTATCGAATATTGTGAATATTGCAGCCCAGAATGGCCATATACATGTCCTTCGCATGTATCGTGATTTTTTTAGTGCAACGAGCGTCGATCTTATGAACGAGGCAATGCACGTGGCCGCACATGCGGGACACGCGTCTATTGTACAAATGTGCTACAAGGAATATGGCGCCACGAGTGTGGATGAGGCCATGTATCAAGCCGCTTGGGGTGGTCATTTGGACATTGTTCGACAGTGCCATGAACTGTATGGTGCCATGGATCTCCACAGTACCATGATGGCGGCAGCCATCGGAGGGCATGAGGTTATTATTCGATATTGCCATGCTCGATTAAAGAGCCCCGTGAATATCAACCAACTCATGGTTGAAGCGGCTGCTTGCGGACGCGACAACATTGTTCGCTTATGTATTCAGGAGTATGGTGCAACAGATTTGAAACGGGCCCTACATAATGCCAAGCGATTCGACCACATCGAGTTGGTGCAATGGTTGCAAAGTCAGTAACCAGCATATTAATAATAATAATGTAAACGTTGTTGTAATGTCTTTGTTGATAAAAATAAGATAGTGTACATTAATTTTATACCAGGGAAAAGATTAGAGTACGATTGTTTGTTGTGCTTTATTGGAATATATAAGGATAATGTTGTGTCGATTGTGAGATACAAGAACGATGAAGATGTGTGTGTTACTTTTGACAATTAATTCTTTCGTTCACACCCAAGGAAACAAATATGGGTAGTAATAGTATGGATTATATAATGGTGAATAATATGGAGAATATGCTCCGATAGGAACTGGTACAGGAACGGGAATAACTCCACCACCGTAGTAATATTGATTCCTACTGTCGCGATAATCGTGGTGTCCACCATCACCACGGTCGTGACGACTGGACGCTCCCCCACCACCACCACCATCATGTCGCTGTTGGGCTTCAACAGGATTCAAGAAAAAACAAGAATAAAGAAGAATGGACGCAAACAAGATTAGAGTGCGACGGTACAACATGTTTTACGGAACAATGATTGAGCAAAAAAAGAGTATTTTAACTTTGGTTCCTTTTTGTTTCGTAAAGTTGTTGGAATTATTCATCACAAACCACGATATTAAATTTAATTTTTAGGTTATTTCAAGAACGATATGTGGTAGGGTGTGTTGCATTAAATGATCATGTGATGTAAAACTATTTTTTTCGTCGTAATTAATAAACCAAAAATTTTTTAAGGTGGTATTTTAAAATGATCATGTGATGTAAAATTATTTTTTTCGTCTTAATTAATAAACCAAAAATTTTTCAAGGTGGTATTTTTCTTGTATTAGCATCACTTCAAGACAGAAGAAGTGTCCTGTGGTATTATGGATCCTATTTTGAATCATCCTGTAAATGCACATGTGCGTGCGCCGCTACCTTCTGGATACGCAACATGGGACGAATACTATCAAAAGACACGCGATTGGAGCAAAGGACCTGCAGCAACTGTTTTGAATCCACAACGCGTGAATGTACCAACCTCTCAAAAAGCAAAATAATAATAATGGTGTAAATGTACAACTAAATGTGTAGTGTGTGTGTATTATTTCGTATTTGTTCATTTGTTGTTGAATCTACAAGTTGTCTTGGTGTCATGTGCATAATCAGTCCTGTCACGTAACCTCAGAGGAAGAAACGTAGATAAACGTCGCTCTCCTGTCTATTATGTCGGGATTAGACAAAACTGACATGACCAATGTGTTGATATTTGTGTATTTATTATTATGAGAAGACGAGATCTTACTTTAGTATTTGTACAAAAACCTTGTCGTGTGGACAGAAGGTACACTCTAATTTATGTGACGAAACTAATAGTTTCCTCAAGGATCGTTTTTCGAGAACATCCATAATACACTGCCTACATCTCGAGTGATTATCGATATATAGTTCATTGATGTGAAGATGTCTTGCTCCAAAACCAATCATGTTTTGTAGTCCAAGGTTGTTGTTTGTGAAGAAATAGTAATCTATTCATTCTATTATTCATGTCGTATTTTCGCAGAAATGGATGCAGGCCTGCATTACAGTAAGTACTTTGTCTGCTTTGTATTGCTGATAAAAAGTTTAATATGATTGCTTACTTGTTGTTGCTTAATCAGGACAATAATTTCGAAAAATATTCGCCACGAACAAAAATCACGTGAGTCCCTCATTCCAACTAATATGATTGTTGAGAGTCTTGCAAATAATATTCATCTTACCGATGCTGCCGCTGCGACGTTGGCACAAGCGACTGAAGAATTCATCGGTGACATGTTGATTTGCGCACGGTTGTACAAGGAGGCACAAAAATCTTACCTTGTCGAACAGGGTGACGTGGAGCATGTAAGCAATGCCACAATTTGTCCCGATACAGAATGGCCCATGTGGATTGGGGCTCCAAACAATATAGTACTGGAATTGTCTCAAGCGACATTACCCATTCGTTACTGGGTGTCGCAACAAACATTTATGGTTGGTTTGCGGTTTCCTGATGCATCGGCCAAGATCTTTCCGCGTTGGGATATCTTGCATCAGTTGCGAACGCTTGACTCTTTTCAGAACGAATATAATTGTGAACCTGAGGGATCATTTGAGATGATATTTTGTATTCTACCTGAGTATCACTGGCGATGTCTGGCTGCGCCTATTACGGTAACCGATCATGAGCCGTGGACACCTCCGCATGCTATGAGCGACGCACATTATCATTTGCGTAATTTTCATCTTACGCGCGCAACCGATGAAGAGTTATTGAACCTGAAAAATCTTCATTGTGATCATCCTTCGTCTCGGTTTGGTTCTTACCAGGATTTGTACAGTGACGACAGCGAGGATGATAGCATGAGTATCTGATACTATATTGCACTTACATATTCCGTTAGGTAACGTTAAAGTAGGATTTTTATTAGAATATCGTTGTATTATGTATTGTACTAGGATTAACAAATAATAGTAATTTCATAACCAACCTGTAGATTATATTGTGTTCTGTCGATGTGTTATCACAAAACAAGGTTCCGATCCATTATTTACACGAGGACCTGGTTACATGATTAAAGTGTATTTTTGATGTTACAGGTCCCGCCACATAACCTCAGAATAGGAAATTTGTAAGAATGTTGTTGCACTATGTAGTGTATTGAGATGAACTAAAAATAATACAACCAACATGTAGATTATGGCGTGGTCTGTGTGTTTATAATAAGAAAACAAAGTTTTATTACAGTGTTCGTACATAAACCTGGTATCATGGTCAAGGTTTATTCTGGGGTTACGTGGCGGGACCTGTATGTGGTTGGACTGTGGTATTCTTTATTATATCTCGAGGCACAACACAGATAATATAATTTTATTTAGTAATTGTTGTTTGTTCACTATGATGTAATTGATGAATAAAACTAATTTATAGAACAATACTCTCGAGACGTGTGCAAATTTTGAACGTGGTTTCATTTTACTGATTGGTTAAATCAATAATCGTTGCTATTAGAAAACTACTACTACAATATAACCAGTAGGAATATTTCCATCGTGTCTGTGTGGTGTAGGTTAGTTACTACACAACGACTGCACCAGCAAAATGCTAGCCACTATTCAGCGTATCATTGCTCTGAAGCCTATTCCGAATGCGGATCTGATCGAGTGTGCTGTGTTGTTGGGATGGGAGACTGTCGTCAAGAAAGGAGAGTTCAAGCAGGGCGATCTGTGTGTGTGGCATACTCCTGATACGGTTGTTGACATGGAACAGCCACAGTACGCATTCCTGGCCAAGTCGGGCGGTCGATTAAAGGCAACACGCATTCGTGGACAGATCTCTCAAGGCCTCGCTATGCCTCTGTCCGTGTTTTCGTCTGCTGTGTTTCCAGGCGATTTGCAACTTGAAGAAGGGTTGGATGTTACGGATCGCGTTGGAATCAAAAAGTATGAGAAACCACCTGCTTGGTCTGGTTCTTGTGCACATGGTGTGTTGCGTGCGTGGCCTACATTTTTGCTCAAAACAGATGAGCCAAACTTGCGTAACTATCCAAAGAGTCTTGCTCTGGACTATCACGGCAAGGAGGCGTACGCGACTATGAAGTGTGATGGATCGAGTATTACAATTTACATGCACAATGGCGTGTTTGGAGTGTGTCAGCGTAATTATGAGGCGCTGCGCGATGCTCGTTCGCCATACTGGAATGTAGCCGACAAGTTTGGAGTCGAATCCCGCCTGCGCGCATTGGGTTGTGATAATATTGCAATTCAAGGCGAAATGTGCGGCACCCGAATCAATGGTGATCGAATGAAGATTGGTGCCAACTTGCAACTCTACATTTTCCAAGTGTGGGACATTGTACAGCAGCAATTTCTCAATGTTGATGCAGCCAGATCACTAATCGATCAATTAAATACCACAACAATCACCTCGGCCAAGTATGATGACGATGGTAATGAAGATTTGCCACTATCATCATCATCATCGTATCCATTATTGCAGTGGGTGCCCATTGTATGGAGAGATGTGCTCGATGTTGAAAAGCATCCTTTAGGTCATTGGATTCAAGTTGCCAATGCGTTGGAATTCCCGAACAAGGCAGGTCCTGCCGAGGGTCTCGTGTTACGACTCACCAAGGAATCTTGGTCTCCTTACATGAAGAATCGAGTCTCCACCAAGATTATCTCTGAGCGTTATGCTCTGAAACATGGTGAATGATGATGATGCTGCGATACATAATATAATTGTAATGATCTATTTCTATGTAATAATAATCATTCATTCGAATCATCGTCTATTTCAAAATGTACAAAAAGTTGTCGAAGATTTGATTGTATAAACCACCCGCGAATTTGATTTAAAGTCCACACTTTTGTTGCTATTATTCCATCTTCCCAGTATTTCACCATATGACTACGGGTCCATTCTTGACGCTGAGTCAGCGGTGAATACGCCAGAAAAACATTTTCACATTCAGGACTAACAATTATATTTTGATTACAATCTATTTTGCCAAACAAACTATTTCTCTTGCTATTTATATAGGACTTGTATTAATTAGAACCAAAAATCACCAGTCATCTCGAGTTATGGTTATATATACAATAAACCTATTACCCCATCAGGGGTTTTTCTTGATTGCATTGTAATTCATTGTTTAGTCGATATAACGCGATGTCTGCAAACATCTATTGTATTGTTGATGATATTCTTCAACGTATATTGGTCGGATACTGCCATGACTATCGCTTCCTTTGCGGCTTCGTATGTAAGCATTGGAACAATACGATGATCGACTTCCAATCGGAATCGCATGACCTGCCAGATTCTGAAAAACAACGTTCATCATCAGATTATAATTACGGTGTCATAGTACCTGATTATTCGAGTAATGATACAATTGCTCCAGCGACAACTGCATTAATGTCCATTGCAAAGCGTGGAAATATTGATGTCTTCCGTTGGCTTGCAGCAATTGGTGTGTTGCGCAACAGTCCTCAGGTGGTAATGTATGTTGCGGAGGCTGCGGCTGAGGCTGGACATTTACCACTCATCCAGTTCTGTATGTCGACGTGGAATATTGTGCCAGACGATAGGGTTATGGTATCGGCTGCACGTGGTGGGCACGATGATATATTTCGTTTTTGCTACAACTGTGATGGCTACTCAAGTCTCCGTTTGATTATGGATTACACCGCCCGGTATGGACGCGATACCATGGTGCGCATGTACAAGGAAGAATGGGATGTGACTGCAAGTGTCACTCAAATTGCAGAGTCTGCAGCCGAAGGAGGGCATGATTCCATCATTCGACTCTGTCATGGTTGGGGTGCGATTGATTGGGGGTTTGTGTTGGTTTCTGCGGCGAAAGGAGGACATCTTTCCAGTGTTCGACTTTGTTTGGAATATGAAACAAGGATTGCTTCGTACAACTACCAAAACGCTATATGTGGTGCTGCCAAACATGGGCACATGGATGTCGTTGTTTACCTCCATGAACAGATGACACGATTAAATGAATATATCAACTTGGATGCTGTCATAGTGGAGGCCGCTGCAGGCGGGCAAGAGGCCGTTATACAGTTGTGCATTGAAAGATGGGACGTCCGTGCGATGGATACCTTGACAGCCGCCGTTGTATCTGCTGCCGAAAAAGGTAATGAACATATCGTCCAGATGGGCCATCGTGAATGGGGAATCGTTGACATGGACACGATTGCACGGGCGGCTGCCAAAGGTGGTCATAAAGCAATTGTCCAATGGTGTCTGACAAATGGCGCCAAGAATCTTCATGACATTGTACGGATAGCCCTGATCAACGCACATTTTGATATAGCATGTTTGTGCAAAGAGGAGTGGAATTTTGACGATCACGATCATGTTATTTGGGTCGGCGCAAACACGGGTCGCATTGATATCTTTCATCTTGGATGCGAATGGGGAGCATCTGATTTTAATAATGCCATGGCAGAGGCGGCATATCAAGGTTATGAAAACATCATGCATCACTGTCGGGTCTATGGGGCTGATAATTATCGGGAATGTTATGAATTGGCAAAAGGAAGATTCGAATATGACTGTATGAAATTGTGTAAAGCGTGGATGGAAGAATAAGAACAGATATAATATTTGTTTTGAAACATGTACATGAATAAATTTCTTCCATTTCTGTTGGTGCATGCGCTGATGTTTGTTTTTCTCAGCGTTTATCTCAAAATACACCAGGAGAACATATCGTATTCTATGAAATGATTCCATATATATCGGACATGGATCTTATGAATAAATGAATAATTGTTGTGTAGTTATTTACGTAATTTCTTTTTGTATGATTCACTTTTGTTGACATAATGATAAACTTGGTGATTGAAAACAATGACATAATATCCATTGTTATTGATCGGTACTTGATAAGATACAAGTGCCTGGTGCGAAATGTATGTTGCTGTTGGCGACGACGATTTGATAATACCACAATAGATCGCGACGTCGGTACTAAAGATAATAGTAATAACAATCACGTAGATATAATCGACCAAAAGAACAGTTGCTCATTGTATAAGTCAACAGAGATCCACACATACACGTTAATACAACTGGCAGAACAAAATCATCTGAAGATTCTTGATTGGGTGTATTTGTTGCGGATCAAGTACGGTATTTCGTCAGACTATGGACACAATGTTTCAGTTTGGATGAGAGTTATGTGGACGGCTGCAGAACATGGGCATACAGCGCTAGTAATGCACTGTCACCGGGTGTGGAGTACGGATGGTCTTGTGGTGGCCATGGTGAAGGCAGCACGCGGTGGGCATGAAGAAATTGTCAGATACTGCCATGATTATGCAAAAAACCCCATTGCGGTGCATGATATCAACGTTACCATGATCGTGGCGGCGGAGAGTGGTCATGAACATATTGTGCGTATTTGTCATGACGAATGGAACGCAAATGCAGAAGTGAACGATGTCTTTGTGGCAGCGGCCGCTGGAGGGTGTGCGCAACTTACGCGATTAATTCACGATGAATGGGGTGCAACGAATATTGATGGCGCGATGTGCGCTGCCGCATCAAAAGGACACACAACTATTGTACAACTTTGTTACAACACATGGGGTGGTAGCGATGTAAACGCAACCATGGCCGCTGCGGCGGCTGGTGGATATATTGATATCGTTTGTACTTGTTACAATAAATGGAATGCCAGAGAAGTGGACCAAGCAATGGTTAGTGCAGTTATGAATAATCATCGAGACATTGCTAATATGTGTCACGATGAGTGGGGGCCTCAGATGTAGAGTGGGCGCTGGAAATTGCTGCGCGGTACGGTCGCGAATACTTTGTTCGCAAGTGCTGTGCAGAGTGGGGTGCTACGAATATCGAAGAAGCAATACAAGAAGCCGAGCAAGCAGAACATGCACATATTGTCTCAATACTGTTGCATCACACTGCTAAATGACACGTTCATAATTTCTTGTACAAAGAATTTACTATAACAAAAACTCCAGAAAAGGGAAGGACATGTTTCTTCCTTTCTCAATTCAATTCACATACTCTTCAACAATGGCGGAAATAAGAGTTTGCAAGTGTTGTGGAATGCTGCACGTGCTGACAGGAACACAAATAGCCCACACGACATCTTGTACAAGATGATGAAAGACATTGGCGGCATATGATTTCCACTTTTCTTCGGGCATGGTAATTCTCAATGTACCATCCTCATTCTTTGGCAGGTGAACAACGTTGTTTTCGTCTACAAGAATACGCCGGGGTGTCGCAAAATGTTTTGATGTCAAATCAAATGCAAAAAAGCGTGCATGATAATGGGCCGCTTGGTGCTGGTGCTGTGGCAGCATTTGTGATGTCGTTGGACCGGGCACGTTGTTCACGCCCAAGGAATCCATATTATTCGTGTTAGGAGTCTTACTGTCCGTGGTGGATGGAACAAGAATAACATTCCAACTGTCGCTACCAAGACAAATGCCTGATTGGGCAATGCGGCATACATCCGCCCACAGCGAGTCGCAAACAGGGCGCCACATTGCCACGGTTGTTTCAACCGATGCCATATCAGTACCTGAACCAAACACCATGTCCACGGATGCTTGACAACAAAGTTGGTTTGCTCTTTCATCCATAGATGTTGAGACGGCCACGTCCTCCATGCCACTACCACCATCTGCCGATAACAGACTCAATTCCTTTTGATACACAACACGACGCAACTCATTAAATTTGCGTATCCATGGCGACGTGCTCCACTCCTTGGTGTCGATAACGTGCTCGCCATCCTTGACAGACATGTGTTCAAATGACCGAGTTCGAAATGTGGGAAAATCCTCATATGTCGGTGCAGGTACGACACCACAAACAGTGTTTGGATTTGAATTCGTTCCTTGTTGTTCTTGTCGTCGTCGGTCACTTACCTTTCGTACGATGCATGGCTCAAAGACCATTGTTCGAATTCCAAGAGCCTTCAAAATGGTCTGCATATAGATTTCATCTGACATTATGCGCGGCCATTCTTGGCGGAGCCACAGTCCATCCACTGCGTTGGGAATATAAACCGCCCATCCATCATTGGAGAGCAGTGTGGTTTTGGTACCACCACACCCACCACGGGTACACTCATGTGCATACATGATCGGCAACTCTCCTGTTGTGGGCATTGCTGCCAATGATGGTGCACCGAGAACAGGAGTTCCTTTAGACGGGGATAGTGATTGGTGTACAAGATCCTGCATATTGAGTAACCTTGCAAACCGACTGACTTGAATAGAAATGAGAAGTGGCGAATAGTCGTGCTAAATAGAAAATAAACTGTTTACACATGTATGTAAAACAAGAAGACAAAATTACATCATAGAAATAGTGTACGTTGTCATATCGAGATATACATATTTGTACCACTATCGTCTACAAAAACGGACAGAATCCAAAAAAGTCACATATACCCACATATTCAGTTGGCTCATTCTTGTTAAGTAAATCGAGGGTTTGAACATCAGCACTGTGTAGGCAAAAATTGAAAACGGCCTGATTTTCTTTCATCTTCGCAAGATCCGTGGTTCGTACAACCACAGATAGATTCTTTTCCAAGGCCCATCGGATCAAAATTTGCGCAGGCGTTTTGTTATACTTTCTGGATAATGCTTGAATCAGAGGTAACATCAATAGTCTTGAAGTATCGGAACCTGACACAACGAAATAAATCAATACCTCATAAGGTTTGTTCTAATGATAATTAAGGTATATATATGTACGAACCAAACAAGGAATATGCCGTAACATGAACTCCCAGTTGTGTGCAATAACGGATTGTTTCCGATTGTGAGTTTTGAACATTTACTTGTAGTTGATTTACTATAGGCGGAATTCGAGCGGTTGATACGATCTGTACTAATTCAGAAATTCCAAAATTGCTAACACCAAGATTTCGTACAATACCATTGTCAACCCATTTCTATTCAAAGGGAAAGAAGCACATAAATACACAAGATAAAATCAACTGGTTACCGTGAGAAAGTATTGTAAATTATCACACACACACACATACCTCCATTTCTGCCCAAGTGTCTATCAGAGAGACGTTTGTAAATTTGGGAAGGCCATTTTCTTTTTTTGGAACAGGAGGATCTATTTCTAGTCCAGTATATTCGAAAGAGAATGGCCAATGAATCATTAATAAATCCATGTAATCAAGACGGAGCACCTGTAGCGCGTGCTGAATTGCCATACCTACATGAGTTGGTCGGTGATGGGTGCACCACAGTTTGAATGTGATCCATAGTTCCTTTCGGGTAACAATTCCATCACAAATACAATCTTGAATTGCTTCACCCACGGCATCTTGATGCTGTATATGATTTTTTTTCTTTCTCAGTTACTATACGAATGTGGGCACAGCAAACGTGTATTTAATGAACTCAATTCCCATGCAGACACATACCTTATATAATGCTGCACAATCAATATGTCGATATCCGGACTGTATAGCGGTTTTAACAGCGCTCTTTGTTTGGTCTTTATTAAGGGTAGAAGATGCGCCAAACCACGTACCAAATGCAATACGTGCTAAAGGAACCAAAAATTTCCTCTTAGTGATGGCACTTTTATTGAGTGGTTAAATAATCAATACGTACGCATGTTCGCAACTAATGACAGATCTGATTCTAATTGTTCTTGGATTATTGACGACATTTTATGAGTTTTGATATCGGACCAAAAGTTTTGATACAAAACGCACACACACAAAGAAAGATGTGGCAATTAAAAATAGTCTACCACCGGACGTAGGAGAGAACGACTACAAAGAATATTGAATATTTGTTGCATTATATATATTATCGTCATTTGCATATTTACACGCGACAAATACTTAATCACACATATAAAAATTAAAATCAACGTACAAACGTTTCATATTTTTATCATTGTTATTCGATACATCTCTTTCAGTTTATATAGACTGGCTGTGTGTTTGTTTGACGGTCTGTAATCACAATCAAACTATATTACTTTCAGTAAATTATGGCGACTGCTATTGTGAACAATGACAATGGTTTACCACAGGATATTTTGAAGAAATATAACTTGCCTTCGGTTGATATGGATATCCCGGAAGTACAAGATGCCCTTTGGCTGAAGTTGTGTGCACAAGAAGACCTGAAAAGGTATCCTTTTAACATGATTCATGCTCTGTTTCATTGGATTCATAATGGGGATCCTACACGCCGATATTATTCGTCGTCGGAAACAGCAGTAGGAATTATTTCCAGTCAGGATGATCATGTTATTTGGCGTCCGAGTGCAACCAGTATTGAGCAATCAAATATTCTTGCATTAGTACAGCATGTTATAGAACTGGGCGAAATAAGCGGTGCACAACCCGTAATGAAGAAGTTGCATGCTTGGAGTGTTGCACATCGTGAAGCGTTTTGGAGTTATGTCTTGCATACAGTAGGTGTAAATTTTCACAAATCACCAGTACAAATCATCGGTGATTCAAATAATGTGATTCATCCGCAATGGTTGTGCGGGGCGCAATTGAATATTGCGGATAGCGTTTTCCAACACGCATCGACACAACCAGCCATTGTTTGGAGAAGTGAAAATATGGATTACAATAACGATATAAGCACATACCCATTAAAAACAATAACGTTTGATGACTTGCACCGTCTAACGAACCGAGTTGCGAATGGACTAATCGATATGGGATTTAAGAAGGGGGATTGCATTGCAATTGATATGCCCATGACCGCGGAAAGTGTTGCGATATATCTCGGCATCGTCAGTGCTGGTATGGTTGTTGTTTCCATCGCAGACAGTTTCTCCGCTCCTGAGATTGAGAAGCGGTTGAGGATCAGTTCTTCTACGGCTATATTCACGGTGGATTGGTACATTCGAGGAGGAAAAATGATACATATGTTGCCTAAAGTGACAGACGCTGTTCGTGGGCGGTTAATATCCAGAAACAAATCATCGCCGCTGCAAAAGTTTCCCATTATTGTTATCCCATCCTTATCAACATCATTACCCATTTCATATGATTCTTCGTTGGCCACAGCAGATAATGGTAGCAATGACTCTTTTCCAATTGTTCCGTGGCAACAGTTCCTGTCGGATAGAGATGAATTCTGTTCGATATCCTGCGATCCAGATGACCCAACGAATATTTTGTTCTCATCGGGCACGACAGGTGATCCAAAGGCTATTCCTTGGACACACACAACACCAATCAAAGCAATCGCAGATGGATTCTTTCATCATGATATTCACAGTGGCGATGTAATTTGTTGGCCAACAAATATTGGTTGGATGATGGGCCCATGGTTGATTTATCAACTGGCCCACAAAGCAACAATCGCCCTGTTTAATGGTTCTCCGACGCTGCCACAGTTCGGTCAATTTGTTCAGGATGCACGAGTTACCATGTTAGGAACAATTCCAACAATAGTGAAAAGTTGGATGCATTCACAATGTATGGAACCCTACAACTGGTCAAGTATTCGAGTTTTCAGTTCCACTGGCGAGTGTTCACATCCAACAGAAACGATGTATTTACTCTATTTGAACAGTTTTCGTGCACCTATGATCGAATATTGCGGAGGAACTGAGATTGGAGGTGGTTATGTTACGGGCTCTGTCATTCAGGATGCAATTCTTTCTGCGTTCTCAACACCGGCACTGGGTATTGATTTTATCCTACTGGACTCATCACCAAACAACAATAAGAAATACATTGCGACCAATATGATCGTCAATAATACTACGTCTTCTCCAGACCATGAACGATCTGCTCTGAGAAATTCACCTCATCAAAACATACAACATCCCTGTCAACAAGGCGAGGCTTTTATCATACCACCATCCATTGGTATCTCTGAAACATGCTTAAACCGTAATCATTTTGAAGAATACTATGAGAATACACCATTCATTTCAGCATTGTCTGAAAGTTCAACAAACCAGAATGTTATTACAAACGCACATGGTTGTTTGTGCAGTACAATACAGTTACGCCGACATGGTGACGAAATGAAGATTTTGCCGAATGGATATTACAAAGCCCTTGGACGTAAGGACGACACAATGAACTTGGGCGGCATCAAGGTCGGCTCTGCAGAATTAGAACGATGCATGTTGGAACACCCATTGGTTGCGGAAGTGGCCGCTGTCGGCATACAGCCGCAACATGTTGGACAAACACAATTGGTCGCATTTGTTGTTATTCTGGAAAACAAGCAAACAGCCCCTCTTGGACCTGCCCCAATCGACACTGGCAATCATACAACCAATCCATTAAAGATATACAATCAAACTAACTCTACTAACGAAAACTATGGCGATGTAAACAAATCATTACAACAGGAGTTACAACACCTAATACGATGTCGTATGAATCCATTGTTTCATTTACATGATGTTGTTATTTTACCAAGTTTGCCCAAAACAGCATCAAACAAGGTTATCAGAAAACAATTACGGATGCAATATTATTCGAATCACACAACTATATAATTAAATAAACTCGAGTTACAAATACACTATACTAACATACGAGCGATTTTCATTGGTTTTAATCTATTCAAGAATAATGGATGATCTAATGTATATATAGTAACGATAATACATGAATAACACTCATGCTTGCAATTTATTCCATTTAACAAAGAGGTAGCGGTATTGTATAATAGACAACTCGAGGTTTAATATGTATGTATTTGCATCTGGGCGGGTACTTGTTATTGTTGTTGAAATGTACAACAACAACGATTGTTGAATTTAAAGATTAATAAGTATCCGACATTGTTATTCTTATGTTCATTATCATACTTTCCATTTGTTTCTATTCTACACGACTTCGTCCATCTTGGTAGACTGTGTTCTTTATCAAATGGAAGTATCTCCTCCGCCAGAAAACACCACGCAGCAGCAATCGCAAGAGTTTAATCTTGTCAATGCGTATAATGCACCATTGTGGGTAGTGACTTGTACGGACGACGAAGAGAATAATTATTTCCGAACTGGCTGCATCGTGGGATGTGTTGGTTGTGCATCACTTCCATCTGCCGATGGGGGTCGCATGGTTGTATCTATATCGGTTGGTCATAAAACAACAGAAGTTGTTAAACGAACAGGCAAATTTGTGTTGAATTTGCTATGTTCGCAACAATTGCCTCTCGTTCGCCACTTTGGATTTCAGAGCGGTCATTCTGTGGATAAGTTCGATCCCAAGCATGGTGCGGAAGTGTTCAAATATTGGGTGTCCAAGGAGTATAATCTTCCCATTATTTGCGATACATGTGGTTGGATGGTGTTGGAGGTTGTTCAATCGGTTGAATTCCCCGATCGCATAGTATTCATCTGTAATATTACAAAGCAACAGGTGGATATGAAAGAGGATGATTTGATCCAGAAAGAAGTATATTTGTACGGTTCTTCCGCCGGTACTAATAACGCTCTGACATGCAAGACCCCACTTCGATGTTACGACGTATTTACAGCAAATCGAAACTCAACAACTGAGAAGAAATGAATAAGAAACAAAATCTACAATGCATAATGATTGTATATTGTTTTAACATGATACATGTGTTATATATACATACAGACAAATCATCGAATAAAATGTACGATAACAATAACGCTAAAACCAAGTACACTTCATTTGTGTATCTTTAATACTCGCAAAATAGAACAACAACGATAAACGTATATACCCCGTAGAGTTACACACTAAAAAGATTCAGCATATATATATATCCATAATTATATGAGTATTTATATTGTTGCATCAAATGTGCAACAGGAAAATACCTAATTTTTAGTTCTGGTCTTATTTAGAGTATGATATTGGCCCCACTTTATAGTCAGTTTTGAGAAAACGAGGCTAATATTACAGACAAAACCACACAATTATATACAATGTCTTCTTTGGCAGCACAAGAACAAGAAGTAATTCTAAGCAAGCAAAGAAATAACAATATTTTTCAAATACCAGACTCTAATCTATGGTTGATCACGGCACGTGACGATGCGGAGCACGCTTTTCGCGCAAATGGCGCGCTTATTGGTCGTGTCGCATGTGCTTCATTGCCAACAGCCGACAAAGCCCGCGTCTCTATCATTATTAGCAATGATCATTTAACAACAAATATGGTATCACGTACAAAACGATTTGCATTACATCTGCTTGATGCGAAGCAACGCAACATTGCGCAACATTTTGGTTACGCGTCGGGCCATACTATGGACAAGTTTGCCGACCGTTTTTTAGACGATGGTCTTTTTAAACTTTGTTATCCTTTGGATTCGACAAGTGTAGATGGACTACCACAACTACCAATCATCGACGGAGCATGCGGATGGATGGAATGTGCGGTCACGCATTCAATTGAGTTTCCGGACAGCACTCTTTTTGTTGGTGCTATCCAACGACAAACTGTATTTACGACGGATGAAGTATTAAGCAGCAAATTTCCTGAAATCGTAGCAGGAGTCGCACACAATTGTGACAAGTGGCCGCTCACGCGCCGCCTACTGTATGCTCAAGCCCCGGAACTGTTTCATCAACATAGACAAAATATTGCAAAGGATATTGTGACACACCACGCAAAAATTGATGAACATGAACAATCAGTTGCGACGCCAGCAAACGTAGAAGAATCCAAATAACTATGCTGTTGGTACTTTATGTTCTAACTCTGAATATCAAAAATAAACTAAAATAATATAAATGTAGAATAATCAATGAACCATATTAGGAAAATAGCAAAAATCTGTTATTGAGGTTCTTTATTACATATATCAGAATAAGCACCTATTACTACTACTAACGATGCTACTATTGTCATTTATATCATTACCCGTAGCAAGTCGTTCCCACATGTTGGGACGATTCAATGGTAATCTTGGATAATTTAATATCTGGTCCCATTTGTTTAACCCACGAATTCAATTTACGATAGAACCATAAACAAAAATGTTCCGCGGTAGCGGGAAGTCGATGAACATTGTCATCATCTAGCATATCTAAAAATATGTGCGTTTCGCCTTCGTGCACTTTTGGCGTCAGTTGAACATTCTCCTCTTTGTTATTTTCGATTATTGTTGTGGATTGATCTTCCGGCACAGGTATTTGTAGTGCGGGAAGATGGAGAATACGCCGCATAATTTTGATAAAATCTAACATATCAATGACCATCCCAGTACCAGGCTGAACAGGCCCTGTGACATGTGCAGTAATATAGAATATATACTGATGCGGGGTACCGGTCGATTTTCCAAGACGCGGCATGTCCAAATAACCATGGTTGACTGTGATAACTTCTTGCCGCGACACGGTCATTGTTGGTTGTGTGGGATAAAAAAATAAATTGGAGTCGTCCAATGTTAATGGCGATTGTTTTATGTTGGTATCAGCAACAACAGCATTGTTGATAATGTGTGGATTTTCATCAAACATTATGCCCATTCCTTCTGAAGTCATTGCACAGGCTTGACTGGAATAGATCTGAAAACTCAGGATAAGAAAAAAACCCACCATCGGCAAACAACCGCCGTTCGTACGCCAAAAAGGAACCATGATGGTTGATTCTGCAATATAGAGGATGGATTCTTATGTAGAACTAGTAGGCGGTTGATTCTTTTTGAATTTAAAACAAAACCACAACTGGTTATGCGCTTACCCGTTTAGTACAACTGATTTGGCTTATGTGCACAATATATTTTCTTGTACAAAATCCCATATTATGTTATGGCTTCACCGACGATATATCGTTTTATATTTCATCAGAAAAATATGGTGTATGTAATTAATTTGAAGTAAATTATATTCAGTTTAGAAAATGTACTGATGAATAAAATGCGTTAATATTTTCTTTTGAAAATACTCTTTGTACAGTCCATACAGGTAGAATAGTGGTGACGAACCAATATATTTTGTACGTTAATTCACATATGCGGGGTTGGACTTACATGCTCGTATAGTCGTGCCTGTCAATATTCTTACGTCAAACATAAAAAAATATTTTTGTACATGGAGACAAATATTATATTTTTACTTACGATCATTCTAATTGTCGCGATAATTTATGTCACAAAATGGTTATATCACCTTTTGTGGCTCGATTGGGACTCTAATGGAATTCCAATCCAAGGTTATTTTTGGATTTGGTTACACAAATATAGATTAGCGGAGCATTTGGTTGTTAATCTTCGTGAATCATCAACTCGTCCACCGTTTGTCGCATTACGAATGATTTTTGGTGGTCCGTTTGTATATGTTCCACTCCGGGCAGAGACAACAAAACGAATGCTCATGTTTCAAACAAAGGAGTTGTGCAAAACACCGGGGAATGATCTTACACGCAAGAGACAACCCCGATTGATGGAATTATCATTTGGCAACCTAAATGGAGATGCCTGGCAGTATGTTATTATTTCCCCCAGTACAGTACCCTCTGATATTTATTTCGTTGGTATTACTGTTTGCTTGTTATGGTTTTGTCTGCTTTGGTTCTTTACTCATTCACGCATATGTCACATTCTGATTTTCATTTTTGTCGCCATATTTTAAATGCAGCAAAAGACACAAGATCCTCCGTCGCAGTTTTGAGAATTTGGGACACCTCGTGCCATTATTTGCAGATAGTGTAAGCCAATTGTTCAATGTATGGAACCGAGGATTGTTCAACGATGCAGACCCGCCGAGTAGTAGTGGTGTCGGTAGCGCTACCTCCAATAGGCAAGTACAAATAGATATTAAGCCTTGGATGTCATGCTTCGCATTGGATATCCTCACACAAGTTTTAATGGGGATTGAATTACATGCCATGCCAACAAATTGTACCAATGATGGTCGACCCATGTTTTCCGAAACTGGAATGTCTCAAAATTTCCAAAAGGCTCTGAAGAGCCTGTATATTCTCATGAATGCGATGGGCGACGTGGTGAATAAGATGACGCCAGACTTTATTCCTTTACCACAAGATCAGCAAATTCATGATGCATTGGATCAATTCAATACGTTGACATCAACGATTATTGAACAGAAGCGTACACAATTAATGAAAAAGGATCCCGAAACATACGACATGTTGGATAATTTAGTTATTGAACTCGACCGACCGCAAGAGCAGAATACAAATCTTAATAGCAAAACAACAACAACCGACGATATTGCTATGCGACAAATTCAACATGACCTTTTCTTTTTTATGCTCGCCGGACATGAAACAACTGCGAGTTCGTTATGTTGGATCATATTTGAACTTGCTCGGCACCCACACGTGCAGGACGCACTTCGTACACAGATTAGATTGAAAAAATCTGACACCAACAGTTGGTCGAAACAGGATCTGTCAGCAGATAATCTACCATTGCTTCACGCAATTATACATGCCACTTTGGCAGTACACCCACCTGCAGGGTTCGGCGGAATGCGCAAAGTGGTTGCAGAAAAGGGTGGATGTTGGGACGATATCCACTTGCCAAAGGGAACTCTAATTTGGGTTTCACCACGACTCATGCATGAATTACGTCCAGAGTCTGGTACATTTTCACCCGATAAATTCTTATCCTCCGACGGCAAGTTTGTGTCACCCCCAACAGATGGAACCTATATGCCTTTCGGCATGGGTATGCGAACGTGCATTAGCAAAAATCTGGCCGAACTAGAAATGGCAATCTTAATTAGCATGCTTGTCTCTGAATATGAGATATTACCATCGGTTTCACTATCTGAAACAAGCATTGCCACAATACCACATATTATGTTAAATTCCCCTCGACGCGTACCAGTGCTATTGCGCCGACTGCACACCAGTTGCACAATGTAACTGTTGTCGTAATGCATGAATGCTCTAATCATCAAATGAGCAAAGAAGACGACCAACGAATTTGACATGCAATTTTTGTTGCGTTATATGTTTTGTTAATTAAAAAAATACACCACTCTTAAAAGTATTCTATTGTTGAAATGTTGTTGTTTGCGATTTATATACCATTTTATGTCCATTCAATTTTTGAAAATCAATCCTAAATGCATTTTGTGGTGCGTCACAACAAACAATTTAATTGTTCAAGTACCAAACCAACAACAGGTGGACACGACTGAATTTATTACGAAGTAATTTAGATTCCTCTTCGATTGTCAAATACTTTGCCATCTCCCAAGTATTTAAATCAGCACTAAGCAAGCAACATCATGGAACCAACATTAATAGCGATCCAAAATGTTGTTCACGCAACTTGCATGCAGTTGGATGTCCCCTACAATGAATCTGCAGTGCTGCAGAATATATCAACATTTGCGAATGAATTTCTGACTGGCGTTGTTCGATTTCGAACATCGGATCGTCCTGTCAAACCGCTGAGTTACCAAGTAGAATGTGCATACGATGAGAAAACATGGCAGAAAGTTTGGCAAGCAATTGATACCACCTGCCCGGCTGCGTTATTACTTCTTCTGTTCAAGCAGAATTTCATTCAACACATTCAACGAATTATCATCGACTTTCATCCCACACAAGGCGTATGGAAAGTATGGTTTCTGTTAAAAGCACAACAGCAACAACAATCAGTACCACTAATGGACCAACTTACTGATTTGGTGTATCAGAATCATACTCTCCATAAGTTAACAACAAAAATCTATCAGACAATGCAATCTCACCACCACCGGTTGTATTCTGTGGGTGTGGATGTAATGTACGGGTGTGGTAACATTTTTTTCGAAAATTGTCCAACACTCGATCAGGAGAAGATTCAAAACTTATTTGATAATTGGGGTTGTAAAGTTCCGCACCATATCCCACAATCAGTAAGTGAGAAATGTCAAATTGACACGAACAGATTGTCATCGTGGTATGATGATCATTGTAAATCGGCTCAACACATTGGGTTCAATTTTGACGTGACGGGCGAATTTCGTAGAATATCCTTCTGTTCGCCGTTTGTTGGAACCGTACCACCGCATGTATCCAATGAATGGAAGGAACTCCTTCTTTCCAAACTACCATCCGATAAATCACATTCTGATCAACGGAACCTCATGTGCGAATATTCGTTCGGGTTGGGCATTGATGTCGAGTTCAAAAAATTTGAATGGGTGTATTGTTCCGCATAAAAATATAATAATTTCCCAATCCAAACAAAGAAGGAAGAATTCATTAGTCATAATATTATCAATTAACCATACCATTGTATTATTGAAAAAAATATACAAAATTTATTATTTATTCAAATATCTTTGCATACTACAACTGATAGAGTTATTCCACAGGAAATGTTGTAGGACATGGTAATGCACATGATGACTCGTGCAGTTTTTTTGCAACCATGAGTTATGTCATGCACAATCAGGCTCAAGATGAGATACGACATGAGTGCGCATAATCAACTTCTATAGTCGACCCACTCATGTAAGAGGATGCATTGCTTGCCAATAGCAAAAGGGCCCCATCCAATTCTTCAACTTTACCGCGACGACCACTCGGCAAATTTGCAACCTCTCTTCGTCCTTGTTCGGTCAAATCAAATGGCGCGCTAATGGGCGTTGCAAAATATCCGGGTGCAATTGTATTCACACGAATGGAGTGCGGGGCTAAATCCAACGCCATGCTTTTTGTCATCTGCGCAATGGCAGCCTTAGAAACACAATAATTAATACGGCCCGACTTTGCAAGATGACGAAAAATAGAACTGATGTTGATAATGCTTCCGGAAAGTTTATGAGGAATAAGCCGTTTAGCAAATTCTTGTGCGGCCAAGAACGGCCCCGTTACATTCACGCGCATGACTTGATCCCATTGGTACTCCGTCATATCTGTAAGAAATGCTGCATTAAAGATTCCAGCATTGTTTACCAAAATACTAATCGGTCCAAGTTCATTTTCCGCCACTTCGAAACCACGCCGTATTGAATCCACATCAGACACATCCATAGGTATGGCTACAGCACATCCGCCCATTGATTGTATGGACTTAACAACTTGCTCTAGTTTCTCGATTCGTCTCGCGGCACAGGCTACCTTTGCTCCTGCAGCAGCCAAAACATGTGCAAATCGCAAACCAAAACCGGAACTCGCCCCTGTCACGAGCGCAACCATTCCATCAAGTGAAAATAATTGTTGCAGACTCTTTATTGGTGCCAATTCACATAACGGCGCCTCGCCGGTACCACATGATGCTGTTTCTACGACTACGTTGTTGGTTGCCATGGCAATGACTACAGATACAGAAACTCGCGGAACAATAAATTCTGACGAAATGGAACCAAAAAAAGAATAATAGTAGTATTAATGCAGTCTCACAAATATGGACATTTAGCATTTCATTAGTATCACTCTCTTGCAAAATATTATACATATATATATATATTTGTAAACAAGTACCCAGATATGTGCGTACGCACAACACACATTTATAATAGCCCCAGTATTCGAGAAGAGTTTAAGTAAGTGGTCATTACGGCCTATATGTTATTTCTTCCAGATTCAATTGTTGTCGTTTAAAGTAATAATGATTCACATCGTCATGTCTATTCGACGTACATGAAGATAGGTCTTCAACTGTTAGTGTTTCTTTTTCCCAATGAATCTCAACAAGTTTGTTCGGATTCATATTTCGACATTGCATCTGTTGTTGACACAACTGGAATAAATCTTTCAAATCACCTACGGTAATACCATCAATTCTACCTGCCCATTGGCGCACTGCAGATTGGAGTACCTCCTTAACATTACCTAAAAGTTCAACAGCACTTTTGCGAGTATCCAATTGACCTTTAAGGGTAATATCAAAGTTACATGCATGACACGGGAAACCTCCACCTGGACCCTCACAACGAAATAAGGACGTCTTATCAATATCTACAACAATTCTATCGTGGTTATACCACGCTTCAAAACGCTTTGTGACGGACATAACTGGAGTATATGCTAAATCTTGATTAATAGCATCGTATTGGCCAACTTGCAAATGATCAATATCAGACTGCGTTAAATCCCATGAAATCGAACTCGTTCGTGTTTCGAACAGACGAATTCGTTTCAACTTATACGGATCAATCTGTTCAGCAATACAGACTTGTTTCAGTAATGCAGAAGCAACGTATAAAAAGTTCTCAACGGTTGGAACAATACCACTCATGTGAGGGCACGACGTCGCAAGGTTAAGATTTCGATGATCAAAATTATCTTCGATGGCCATTCTAACAATAGATAATAATTTGAAGTGTGGCACATGTTCTGCAGTCACACTAATAGTCCATCGATGACCATGCCCTCCTTCACGATTACACTTGCCAAACAATTGTACATTTTCCTCCGGAGACAGTCTTTGGGAATCGACTCGATGTGCAATATCAATACTAATACGCACTGTTGAACAAGTTGGGATTGAACCAACGCCTGTGCAAATGTCCATTGCGTAGAAAATATATAACAACCGAATTAGGGAAGATGTACTGCAACTAAGTATACTATTTACTATTTTCCGCAGCAAAATGATAAATAATTCTATTATTTCAATAATCAGAATGATAACATAACTTATTTGCCACCTTTTCATATACTGCAGCAATCAATATATTTTTCTTTCTTTTCATATATATATGTTCTTGGTTTCTGGTACAATATTAGATGTGCGCATGTCATCAACATCATCACAGTACATACACATCAGATAATAATATAAATATAATTTACAGATTACAAAAAATTGACAAAGATATTAGTGCATTTATGACTCACACAAAGTGAATCTATCGGATTATTGTTATTGATCACTTCGTTTGTAATAATAATACACAGACCCTGCATTCAAAGAGAAATATGCATAACAAGGCATTATCACAACAATGTGAACCTATCAACAGTCAGGACTCTACCATAAAACAAAAGGACATATTATATTCAGACACACCAAGTGCCGCAACTATTGCGGTATCAAAACCACCATCACCTCGATCATATTGGTTTGACAATACAAAGTTTTTTCTCATTTTCTGCTTACTAATTGATCATAATCTGCTACCATTTCATTCAAATGGCAATGCGACACAGTCATTCATTTTCCTGTGGAATACCTGGTTTTTAATGCCACTATTTTCCTTCATCTCCGGATATTTTACAAAACGAACAGATATGACAGTTGAACAGGGAAAGCAAATACTCTCTCGCATGATTATCCCTTACTGCATCATGGAAGTGTGTTTAAAAACAACACTTATCTGTGCAATGTATTTTTTTCCAAGTGAAACCAAATGGCATTGGACATTTGATCACATGACATCATGGACACACCTCTTTGTAACACCAACATTTCACGGCTGGTATTTACTCAGCCTCTGTATGTGGAGAATATCGCTTCCAATAATATCAAACCTCAAACATAGCGTGATGGCACGTACATACATCATTATATCTTTTGATCACAAACAAATATGATCGCGAAAAGGTGGTTGATTGATTATTATTATTAATTCTTCATTTCATAATTACATTAATTTGTATTCATTTCGCTTGACAAACTACTACTAATTCACTTACTTACGTGACGTTATTGATACGCGTGTGACATATGGTGTGCGATGTAGGTGAGTTTATTGATGAGCATTTTGGTTGGATTTACACCATCAGGTCTTTTCCTCACTTTTTCTAGAACGATTGGGTTTTTTCCATTTTTCATAATCGGTGTCGAGTGTCGAAAGAGTTTCAATAGCGAACATACATTGCGTCAGTTTCTACGTATGAACATGACTGAAAGTAAGGTATGTTTTTATATATCCACTTTTCTGTTCCGTTATTCACATATAGGGGGTTTAATGAAGCAAGCAACATGGACGTACAAAAAAAACTCCAAGACAGTATGTATTATAAACCCACTCATTCTCATTTACATTTCACTTCATACGTAGATTATTGCGAGTAGTATACTTTGCGGTATCGCTATTTTTACTTACTGGTGGGTCCAACAAGTTTCATGGGCACTCGTACCCATCTTTTACGCAAACCCTTACAGCGACCTTGGATCATCGTGGATTTTTGTTCACACACGAACGATGGCGATTTTTATGGCACTCGTTTCAGGATGGAGTATTCTTACATTAATACCACAACGTCATATTTCACCCATTTCTGAAATGGGTACCAGAAGCATGTATCCCTATATGTTACACTTATTTGTAACAATTATTATTGGTACGCATTGCGCGAATTAACAACCAGTTATATCACACAAATATGTGGACATAACTACAAATTTACCAATTTTCTTCCCATACGACTAACTAACATAAAATATGCACTAATGCTAATGATGGTTTTATTTTAATTTCATATTTCAATTAAACAGTATGCTTGAACGGATACTCCTGGATGGAAGAAAGTCTATTTGGAACATACTTAATTATATTTGTTTCCATTACCACAGCACTATTTCTATCGACCAAGTACATTCAATCAAAGTTTCAATGTCTCATAGAACCATCATGGGATAAAAATATTTATATTTAACAGCATCTGTTACTTCATCTTGTATATATATATATACACACATTGTTTCACAGAAAATATACAAACAAATAATATTTGCATAAAAGTATCAGGCACCGCGCGTACACAAGACCAAGTTAGTTCCCTGTATGTTTTGAACTATCAAAACAACAATATTTATTCATTCATATAAAAGAGTATTTCATCCATTAAGTTTTGATGACCCCAACATGTTGGTAATTGGCCGTATCGTGTTGTTGTATATACAGTCATTCCATTCTTCACGACATAATTTAACAATGTGTAAATGTCCACGCCATCCCGCAATTATCATTGCTGCTTGAGCATTAGTAGCACCCCATTCATTACGACACTGCCTCACAATATGTTCATGGCCATTGTAGGCAGCAAAACACATGGCGTTATTAATATCATCGGCACCCCAGTTCGTGTAGCATTGTTCGACAAGAGATATGTGACCATTTTCGGCCGCAAGACACATAAACTTGTTGCATACTTCTTTTAACCACGCATGACCAGTCTGATTTTGTCGATTCCGCATGTCATACACCCATTGTAGTATATTTCGACGTCCCGACTTTACAAGTGTCGTCAACGAAGTTGCTGGACCTGCGCCACGACAATGCTGCGCCCATGTGCGACAAACACTTCGAAGCAACGGCACATATCCACACCCACAATAAGAGATAATTTCACCGATAATCTCGATTGGCACTATCATATGAGGTTCATTATCATGCAGCATCCGCAAAATAAAATAAAACAAAATTATAGTATTTTTTAAATTACGTCACCGCGTATCGTCAAAAACAGTCCATAAAATTTGCAGATAAATTTGACTACGATCAACAAAAATATCATTTTAGTACATATGTCTAACTCGAGTACAATCACATACACAGATGTATCTATTTCACAACGAAGAAAGTAAATTACCAGCAAAACAATAATTTATGAACATAAAGTTAATAAATCAAAGTCATACCAGAAGGATTGTTAGCAACAAAAGTGTAATGCATAGACCACCTCGAGTTATATTTATATATGTAATTAAAAAATATATATAAGAATGACCAATTACCGAGTGGGTTCAAACTATATTATGTGATGGATCAACAGAGATTGTACTCATTGAATATCAATGTACAAAACCAAACAAACATTAGAATATAAATATGTTATGGCAAAATCAAGCGATTGCACATACTCGAGTAATATATACTATGGTGTCCAATATCATGTTTTGGTCTGATATGAGTCATAGCAAGCAGTCTTTAGAGACTATTTGGTATACGTGTGTGCATAATCAGTAATAGATTCGCTCTGTGTTGTATTACAACTTAATGTACACTGAATAGGTCAGGTGTATCTATACCTCGAGTATTACATTCGGTAAAAATTTATTATTAATGTGATGATTTTCTGTATTTACTATTAAATTGCTCTGTGTTTTAATATTGGTTTGCAGAATGAGCAACTATCTTTTTTTGTACCACATGGCACAAATATATATATATATATATATATCTTTGGTTGTGTTCTACTAATGTTCACCAAAAAAGAAATATGAAATGTCCAAATTACAAAGGCACAAAACAACCTGATGCCACATATTTATTGAATAATGGAACCACCAATCGCGGATTCTTATTCGCCAGTTGTCACCCTTGCAGGACAAATAATAATCATATCATTACAAACCTTTTGATTTTCATTCATTTGATCAAAAAAGAATGGGAGGCGATAATATTGATGTCATTGGCGAATTTGACCCTGCGACCATCACACCAGGAAGCAGTATTCTGATTCTGGGAATGCGTCAGTCTGGTAAAACAGTATTAGTAGACAATTTGCTGCAGCACATTTTACCAACGGTCGATGTTGCCGCAGCATTTGTTGATTCTGATGTAGAGGAGAATCGTTGCGCGGCTCAACGACATGTTGATCCCATTTTCGTGCGACGAACATCAGATCTGGATATCGTACAGCAGATTCCCAAAATTCTCAGTTCAAGGACAAATATGCCTGTTGGGACCACGAACGATAAAGAAATACAAAGGCAATATCGCATCCCACACGCGTGTTTTATCTTTGAGAATATGTTTCAAACAGCCGCGCACGACGATGCGTGTCGTGATAGCATTTTAGAGTTGTTGGAACAGAGACGATCCTTAAATGCAACAACAATCTGGGTTGAACAGTATGTAGATAACAAGGTCCTGACTGCCGCTAGGCATGAATTCGACTACGTATTTGTAACTGGTCAATCAAGGGTTGAGAATTTCACAACTTTTTTGTGGTGTCGATTCTTTCCGATTTTCAACACGCGATATCAGTTTGAGGCCGCGTGGAAAGCGGCAGTTTCCGGAGGGTATGGCAGTCTTGTAGTGGATAATATGAAACAACGAAATGATATATCAACCACCAGTAGTATCACGAAGTGTGTATACTGGTACCGCACAACGTTAGTCCCGCGGGCATACCCACTTGGACGTTTCCATGCGCCGGAAATCAGAAAGACTAAATTGAATTTTTATCACCAACAGCCGAGTGAAAACAAAAACCAAAAAATATCAAGCACTAATTTTATCGGTCTTCTGAAAGATGAATTGTACATGGCGGCAGTGTCGGTGCGACCAAAACAAGAGGAAAACAATGCAGCAAATTCGGCGGGTGCAAATACTATCGTCCGCGCAAGTTCGTCGCCATGCGTGTGTAATGACGCCAATACTTTGGTTGCCGCCGACAACAACGCTTATCCAAAACATGCCACATCAATCCAGAACTGCGACACACTTCCTAATTTAATATTTTTGTGGTCGGGCCGCACCATTAGATTTGACACCCGCGAGGACGTTGATAAGGTCAAGGAAATGTATACACATGATCGTAAGCAGTGTGTAAAATGCATAGCCGACACGCTTACCATCCCATGCACAGCCGGCCTCCGACGATTGTGCGACGACATGGTCCGATCATGTCCTCAGGCAATTTTGAGCGACGTCTTGGAGTATTTACGTCAGGGTGCTACATTTCATCCATCTTATCAATCGTACCTCTCTGTTCTAAATGATGCAATCCAGCAATATTCTTCTTCCAATTAAATCATTAATTATATTACCTGCCTGCCACCACAACCGACAATATCGTAAATTAACCATTATCACTTTTTGTTATCTCCTTTTATTGTAATCTCCACATGTCGATAATAAAAATCCTGCGTGAATAATAACCTTGAATAACAAACTAGTCATACTATTAAATTTATCTTAAGTGTTCTGTAATATCAAGTATCAATACACAATGGCTATTGCCGAAAATAAAACTCGAGGAATAATATGTGAATAAGATATCAATATTACTTATTTCTATATATGATCTACGAAGCAAACATAATAGTAGGGGACGGTTGTCAGACATAACGGACAAGAGTACATAACAAGATAAATGTAGTGAAATATACTTGAGGTTGGTGTAAAGAACCATGGCCGTATATTACAACTCGAGTTATACTAATCCGAACATTGAGTAATAAGTGGTGTCGTTATCGGACTACTTTACATAGGTATACTCACTTGATTCTACAATACACAACCTACATGCCCACCATGATGTTTATCAACCACCAAAAATATAAACCATTCTGATACAAATATTATACGGATATATAACTCGAGTTGTAGTTACGATCATGGCAAGGGGAGCATACAATACTCTGTTATTTTTCATTATTGGGATACATAATTCATACAAAAATCACATTACCAATAATATGTGTGTATATATATGCATAATATGTACAACTGTCTGGGTTAGAAATTATTCAAACAGATCAGACAGTATGCGACCATCAGTGACACACTGTATGGGTATGGTAACGGAGGACTCGCAGATCATTTCTTTAACCTCATCATTCTCTTGAGCATATGCCAGTAAGGCATTAAAATGGTCAACGGAATACATGAGGAATTTGTGATCGCCGGACGGCAGCGACGATATATACAATCATAAGGTATGGTATCTATGTCAAGCGAATTAGAAACTCGAGATGAACCGCACAATTGTGATATTGTAATACTTGGGAACAATCAAAAGAATATATTTAATTTTAAATAAATTTCGTTAATTTTATACAAAGACTTTACTCACAACAAGATTAGAGAAAGTATATTATATCGATTGCCAGCAGTGACTAACTAACATTGATTCGGAAAAAATGTCATTTACCAGCGACTGGGAGGATCACGATAATTGGAGAATTGCAGACCGGGTGTCATCCCATTCACGGTTTCCGAGTGAAAATGAAGATATAGATAATATGCGGCGGTGGACTGCAGCGGGTGTACATACTACAAATATTGAACATCGGTCCGCAACTCACGGTGTCTGTACCACATCTGCCCATTATATGCCTTCCCGCGTATTACCATCAGGAGATATGTCATCGCCCAACCGAAGCAAAAAGAAGCGCGTGTCGCCCAACCATGGAACCAACGAAGTTTCTGTCTCCAAACGTCGTAAAACGACGACATCCAACACAGATGAATCAGGCACCATTGTAAATCCTGCCGAAATTCAATTATTGCGTGACGCCACAACACTGTACTGTAGTACGCTTGCGTTGGGCAATCGTTTTACAGTGGACGAAATTCTAAAAGTGTTTGAATCATCTTCTTCTCCATCACCTTCGTCGTCCTCATCATCGAGTAGTAGCAGTGCTCACCCACCTGCATTGTTGACGGTTGGATCTCTTGTTCAACATAATCGCGGTGCATGCCGACGTTGGTTAAATCAGTACTTTGGTCGTAATGACAACACAGAAGTTCGTGGTCATATTGTGCATGTCAATGGAACGAGTGACTACATTTGTATTGCTACGTTTGAATGTCGTATCTGTATGGAGCGTATGAAACCTGCGGATACGGATCACGCCCTATATCCATGCTTGCATCGTGGCATCTGTTCCTCATGCATTGATGTTATTTTGGCGCAGAAAAAATGCCCTTGGTGTTCTGTACAAACAACGGCATCTATTGATTTAAGACGATTGATTGAAAACAAGTCGATTGGTGGATCCATTAAAAATAATAATACCGACGAATTGCATAGTTGTTCGTCTCCAGTATCTTGTGCTGCTGTTTCGTCATCATGATGATGTTGTATCTTGCATCGATGTGGGTGTATGTGTAATAATAATAACAAAATTTCTAAACCAATCTCTATATCGCAATTGTGTGAGACCAAAAAAGTCCGGTTATCACATTGTAGCGGAATTATTTTGTATGACGCAAAGTAGAAAAGAACAACAACAACAATAATAGTTGCGACCCATTATTGGGATAACCAAATCATTGTTATCGTTATTATTGCTCGCTCTTGTATGAATAGATATTTGTTTTCATTATCATACAACCACTGCTTTTATTTCTAATAACATAGTCCTGTATTTGTTCTGTTGTTATTGTTTATGGAGCCACCATCTGCAAAGCGTCGTAAGGTGCAACCAAACATGATAATGCCACCTCCGGCAGAAGCAGAATCGGGACATGTCGCATCTCCTTCAGTGTCCTCGCTGGGACCTTTAGCGGGTTATTATTCTACAATTTTACAACGTCGCCAAACAAATCAAGAGGAATATCACCAGGTGTGTATTATTAATCCCGATGTCCCGAATCGTATGCAGCGATTGCGATCATTGGCACGTGTATTAAATGTTCCCGTCGCCCCAAAGGTAACGGCGGACCAATTGTGTTACCAAATCAGTCAAGTGCTAACACCATCCTTGTTTGCCATGTTGCCACCGGAATTGGTTCAAGAGATTCAGTTGCACTTGCCCTCCCGGTCAGTCCAAGCGATGCGAACGGCAATTCCAGATGTTATTGAAACGGCACCATCCACATTACAATGGATTTCTCAATATTGGAACCCACTACAACACGTAGGATTTGTTCCAAGTGGTACGTGTCATTACCAACAACAACAATATGCCGCTAAGATTCCTCAAGATACAATTGTATTTTTTGATAACTTGTCTAATCGTGTTGCCATGGAGTATTTGCTCATGAAATATCCTTTGTTCTTTTCGAATGCACCAATTCTGAACAACACTATAGAGCATGACGACCAAGGCGATGGTTTGGACTATTCGTTTTTTCCCGGTCAGACAACAAAAGTGTTTACACAATTCTCCTATGATAAAGTATTTCGCGGTGTGATTGAGGAAGTGTACGCAGAGGAGGGTGACGAAAACTATCAAACTATTAATGTGACCGCAATCCCAATCACTACCTTCTTTCCATTGACCACCATTACTACTGCTGTAAATAACAATCTTCATCGTAGTAATAGTAGTAATCGCGGTGCCATGTTTATTAAAGTGATTTTTAATGATGCGGGAGAATTGGAATTTATATATGAATATCCAAGTGAATGCACGCCCGGATTTGCCAGTGTTCAACGTCTTCTCTGGCAAAGTGATGACATGCATGCGCAAGCAAAGGCATCACAACATCTCTATACTCCTGGTGAATACGAGGCGCTATTGCAGCAAGCAGATATTACAGCATGGCAACAAGGTCTGTATCCTCCTAAACCTGGTGAAATTGTAACAAGTGAGTATACGAATAGAATGTATGATAATGAGGATGAGTTGGATGCTGATAGTGCACCATTCTTTCAGGCCTTATTTGATCGTTGGACTCAACAAGGATATGCCTTGGCTTTCTTCCCACGCATGTTTTCTGTGGACACAGGTTTATTCTGTTTCTCAGCATCGAACATTGCAAAAACATTTATTACTGCCGCTAGACAATTAGATCTGTGGCGGTGGCACGATATATCTGTCGATGAACAGCGCGACCGAGTCGCACGGGTGTGGCCCATCGTGATAAATGCTGCACGGCATTGGTTGCAATCGGCAACAACTACATCGCTTCCTCAAATCCAGAATCAGTATTATTTTCCAAATTCTTCGGATGATTTGAACGGATTCGCGCTTGTTATATTAATGTTACTTGATGATACTCAGAATGCAAAAACTACGACGACGACTAACACACAGCAATCAGAGCAAATGTCTCCAAAAATTGACACCCGCCCCTTCATCAATTTGGCACTATTGGCAAGTAAAAAGTATCAACAACCGTTTATCAACATACCCGTGGAAGTTACACACAAGTATGAAATCTATTGAGTAAGGGAGGAGGTCATAGAACAAAAAGAACAACAGACGAACTTGAAATCTTTCTGAGGAGATGTCTGTTAAATAAAATCGTCTATCAGAATCACACACATACCCACGCATCATTTGTTCTTGTTATTTCGTATTCGTACACATTAATTCGCCCGTTCTTAAGTGTCCAATCATGCATATCTATTTATGGAGAGACAACACCAAGAACAACTCGAGATACCTTATATGCACTTGGCAGTCCGTTGATGATTTTTCATTCTATTATTTTTACTTACTTCACATTTGTCGAGTAGATTTTGCCTCTAAAACAAACTATATACTGAAGCAACCTGTAGAAAGATATGGATACGATGACATTTACCAATCGTGTTAATGTTGCTCAATCACCAATCTTCAATCCGTGGGAACTTTTTCCGACTGATATTGTTCGAGTTATTTTGGCTTACTACTGTTACGAATGGAGTCCCTTATTACAACACGTTTGTATTACCTGGCGGACGGTGGTCGAATCTCATAAAATACCAACACCGGAGAAAGAGTGTGTTATCTCCAGAATCAACAACGATGATGATAATAACGGTAGTAATGAAGACGCACAATTATCAGCATCATCATCATCTTGCATAGGGGCGATCTGTGCTGCAGGCGTTGTACATTTTCCATGTAGTCTGCACGATGACCACGAACATCAAAACAACTCGGAGGACGACGACGATGACGATTTTGATTGGATTCAACAAGCCGATGGTGGGTCTTGTCCACTAACACTACCAATCAACGTGATGAAAAGAAGCAAGTCGATCAGAACAGCATCTCGTAGTGTGAGACGACGACTTTTTTATGGTTTCGAACCGGCAACCAGCAACGACCACGACTTTGTCTTCTGTCCAAGTCTTCTTGTGGATTTAGCCTATCGTGGAAAACTGAATGCCTTGATGTGGCTCTTTTCATTGCGCCCACTGAATTATTGGTCGCAGGTAACTATCACGGCACTGCGTATTCCATTCGCTATTTACTGTGTATTGTTTGATTGGTACACCGCACATTCGTGGAACAAACATGGTGTTGATATCGAACCACAAAAATTGATCGACTGTATCATGTTTGCCGCAGCATCTGGCGGTCATACATCTATTGTCCAATGGAGCAGAGATTATCTTGGTGCAACAGACGTTGCCAAAACCATGATGTGTGCTGCCTATTTCGGTCAGTTGGATATTATTCGATTATGTGTTGATCAATACGGCGATGTTACCGACCTTGCACCTGTATTGGATTTCGCAGCCAAAGGTGGTCACGAACGCGTTGTGCGATTTTGCTACGATCGCGATCACAAATGCCGCAAAGAAATTGTTTCGGCAATGGCACATGCAGCACAATACGGTCACGAATGTATTGTGAGATTGTGTTATGAGGAATACGGTTGTAAGGAAAATATCGACAATATGCTATTATCAAGTTCTTTTGGTGGACACGTCAACATGGTTCGATTGTGCATGGAACTATGTGATGCGGCGGGCCATATGATGCAGTCTTCTTTCATTTGGTCGATTCTCACTGCCGCCATTATTATGAATCATCAAAACGTTGTTCGGTTGTTATACGAACAATATGGCGAGAACGATCCGGAATATTTGATATTCATTTTACAAGGCGCAGTCACTTCAGGGAAGATCAATCTTGTGAGGGACTGTGTGGAGCGATGGGGTGTTACCTCTAATGTGATTCGTGCTTGTTTACACGATATAATCACATATAATCGTATCGAAATAGCACGGCTCTGTTTGGACTCGTATGCTCCTACAATCGCGGACCGCCAGCAATGGGCAAGCGAGTTGATGGTTGGCGCTGCAAAGGCAGGCCACCTCACATTTGCTCATTTGATGTTGAAAAACTACAAAGCCACCGGATTACAAACGATTTTGCAATCTGCCATTGATGTGGGTGCCCTCAACGTCGTACAATGGTGTTTTTGTTCTCTTGTTGTATCAGCACCTATTGCAGAATCTATGACAGGAGTATCATCATCCGAGGACTCCTCCCTTACTACTACCGCGCCCAGCCCTCTTCTATATACCCAAGTGCAGTCATTACTACGGACGGCAATACAAAAGGGACACTCTGATATTGTAATATGGTTAATGGATACGCATGCCAAAAACGAATCAGCCAACGCGAATGATTGGGCGCGGTTTGCATATCAGTGTAATTGTTTTGCCATTATCCGACTGTTCATCGTGAAATACGGCGCAACAAACACGGACGATCTTTTCTTTTGCGCCGCCCAATCCAACAACGAGATGATTGTAAGTCTATTTCTCAACAGTGAGCATTCTAAGATGAAGCCGTCGAATAGTATCATTCAAAAGGCATTCGATTATGCTTGTAAACACAAGACGATTGAGAATTATGGAATTCGACTAAGAATACAATATTCTTGAACTTGGTGATATATATATATATGTAAATATTATGCAGTATTATCTTACGATCCGTATAATGTGCAGTTGTTGGGAGCATAATTATTTACCCGCATTACAACAACGAACATTTATTTGTTCTTTTTCCCTAAATTTACTTATTTCGAAAGATTGGTGATTTCTGAAAATAACATTGTTTCCATTCCAATTGTGGTTATTCTGCAAGAATATTATACAGATTCTCCTGATGTATTTAAAATTTTATGGATTCAATTCATCTTCACAAATTATTATTATCATTTTTTGTGAATGCCCGCATTAAGATTAATATACACACACAATGTTGTATTGATTTTATTGATGTCTTATTTCACCATGCATCATTAATACACAGACGCAGTATTCTCACAAACAAACTATACATTTTGCAAAACAAGAGATGACATTTCATCGCCCGTGGTAGTTGATGATGCCCACACAGGCGTATGGCAAGGAGATTCCAAAAATCGCAAATTGTAAGGCGAAATGATAGCATAAACAAACTCAATATGAGGAAGCGCATGATTGTCCGTTGGAACACACGGACGCTGCTGTAACATTGGCTTGCACAAAAGTCGTAGTAGATTCAAATCATGGCGCACAGCAGAAACCATGCGAGCAAAACGAGTCTCGCTCAATATTCTGTGGCCATTGAGTTTTCGATTGTAGCACCTGGATGAATGCGGGGCCCCCACCAACATCAAATGAAGTTGTTCCAAATGGGGTACGTGTGGTGCGAGTGCCGAATGTAACAACGTTGGTAGGACACGATACATGCTCGAGCCGCATTCGCCGCGGGACTCATCAAACAGAGTACCATCCATTGCCTTACACCGCATGGCGTACTCGGGCGAATGCGCATCCATTTCTGCAAGTTCCTCCAGATACTGCTCTTTCCTGTCTTCATTTTCCGACTCTGTTGATGTGGATGATGAAGAAGAACCAAAACCAGCATCCCACTGAAAACCAGCAAATTGAATTGATACTGATTTGACCGAACCTGGTTGCGCATACTTCAGTGCCATTAAGAAGGCACGCAACGGCTCTGGAACATCTTGATCACCAGCCAAAACAATTGGAGGCACATGGGCATGTCTCTTACGGGGATCAATACACCATTGAAACTCATAATGACCATGTACTGCATCGTGATTCATGGCCAATGTGGAATGTACAGGCAGACGACTTGAAAGAGGCGTCACAGTCGCTGCGCCCGTAATGGGTTCACTCCAACCAGCACCACGTAGAAAACGATGTGCCTGTTGCAAATGTAGAGGCAAAAAATAGAGTGTAGAAACTGCGGGTTCATAGACTGTCATGCGTTTGGCCCATTCAGCCCATGTTGGTGGTGTGGAACCAGATGCAGACAACAATGATAAAGAGGAGGGCTCGGATGGTGTGTCTCCAGACACAATTTGTGAATTTCTTCTTGTCAACACGGCGGCTGTGGCCATTTCTGCAGAATCAACAAACTACATTGGGTGTTAGACTGTATTACTATTTCACATAAACACAAGGTAAAAAACCCAAATAAAATAATTAATTAATATTATCGCCCACACTTACATTAACTCAAAAATCAATTAATTATTGACTCGATTGGGTAATTAAATCCAACGCAGTAATAAGATTAATTTCAGACTGACTGGCGTCTCACTTTGTGGGAAGACAACGACCTCTGCACACATCACGAAGGGGGATTATCGCGCAATAAAACAACTCGAGATATATATATAGTACCAGTAACATATTATAGGATTGTTATTTTGCTGAAAAATATATCAACTTGGGAACACGACTGATATCATTAAGATCAGGGAGCAATATGTGAAATACTTTGTTATCCAAACTTAGTATTACCACATTAAATTTGAGGGTTTCTAAAATGAATATAAAACAACTCGAGTTAGTATAATATACGAATGAACATGTCCAATTGTGGTTGGTATTCATTTTCATCAACGATAACTCACGTAAAAAGATGCTTATTCTTTATTGATTTTTCGCAAAGTGTAATTATGATGCTGTGGGATTTTGTTCAAAATATTTTAGTCATTGTACATAACAACAACCATTAGTCCCAAACGATTGCTGCCACAGAAAAAAAAGCACAACCCACCGAACACAGGTAAATAATATGGACAATCCATTAGAGAATATACACTGGTCGAATGTGGTGTTTAACGCGGTTCGTGATCGTCATCACCTTCAAAGCATCACAACACCATTTGCAATCAATTTCTTGGACGAGTTTGAAATGCAGGACATCCTCGGTAGGGGTGTGTTTGGTACAACTTACCGAATCGTGAATCGTCAAACGGGGGCAATGTTTGCGCTCAAAGTACTCAACAAGCCAGACCCTGTTCAACTGCAAAAAGAGGTTGAGGCATTGGTTGAATTATCCAAGGCACCTTATTGTCGTCCTCATGTGTTGTGTTATTACTCTGCATTTGCCATCCCATGTCTCGATCCTGCTCGGAGGGCGTTAGAGACAGCGGCTGCACCACGGGCCAGTAACTCTACCATTGTATCAAGTAGTAGTGGATATCCGGTCACAACGACCACTCATCAGAATGATGCTGGTTCCTCTTATTATCACAAGCAATCGACAAGTGCCATGGTGCCTTCTGGCGAGTTCCCGTACGATTATAATTATCACGATCAAGCGATCCAACAACAGACTTCTCTTCTTCTTTCTCCTTCGGCAACCATAGCAGCGATGCCACCATTCACACGGGATCATGTTGGGTACCGTCATCCCTATTCAACTGTTATGAGTACGCCTTCATCGTCGTATATCACGGGAAATGTCTACAATAATAATAATAATAATGACACATATATTACCAATCACACTACATATGGTCATCACAATCATCCTGAACAACAATATGAGCAGCAGCATACCCAGCAACAGCATCATGATCCATGTGTTGATTACGTAATTCTTACAGAATATGTCCCTGGACAACCATTAACGTCCTTAATTCATGGCACAACCCATGCCGGTCGCGCACTAACTGGCTGTGTTGGGTTATATTATTTACTGGGTCTTCTAGACGCAGTAAATTCGGTTCACGAGGCTGGATTTGTTCATTTGGATATTAAGCCTGCTAATCTAATGGTTACTCCCGAAGGTTCGATGGTTTTGGTCGATTTTGGACAAGCCTGTGGAGGATCTATGACGTGTTATACGACTGGTGGTGATTATAAATATCAAGCGCCAGAACTCAGAATAAGAGATTGCCAACAACAAGCCATAACAATGGGATTTGGTCAATTAGAACCCTGGGATGAACGGTACGAGTGGGTAAAAATGCAATCACTACAACGTGCCGACATGTACTCTGTGGCGTTGACTGCATTGGAAATGTTCACAGGGATCTTATCCAGAGCACAAGTCGACATCTTGGTGCACGCACAACTGCCAATGATGACAGATGGTGGTGGTAACGAGGCCCATGTTCCATATTCTACTCCCGTCATTGAAACAGGAATGGGCAGTTGTATTGATCAGTGGATTTATCATCAACTTTTCGCGCACCCAACACAGCGTCAAAATGCCAAAGAATCCCGTCAATGGTTGGAGCGTTGCTTTCAATCGTTTAATACATTTGCTACATGTTCACAAATGCAATAAATCAAAAGGAAAATGAAATAGTATATACAGGTCCCGCCATGTAACCTCAAAGTACAGTTGGACCACGGAACCGAGTTTCTGCACGAATACTATAATGGAATTTTAAGTTCTCATAATAAATACACAGAACATGTAATTATCTACATAGTGATCACGTCATTTTTAGTTAATCTTGTCTCGATGAAAAATGTCCCAACGTTGTTGCAAATTTCTTATTTTGAGGTTACGTGGCGGGACCTGTATATATATATATACATTGAATATAACCAAGACTAACAGTTTCTTTTGTACAATTTTATGCGCTAGACATTTTTTGTGTGGTGTAGTTGGCAGCATGTCACGTTTTCATCGTGAAACGAGTAACATCCTTTTCACATGACTCCAGTTGCTGTAACTCGAGTCGCACAAGTATATAATATAACTAACCAGCAAAGTCGATATTGCTGTAACTCGAGTCGCACAAGTATAATAATATAACTAACCAGCAAAGTCGAGATATTATGGAATATTTATACTCGTTCTATTACGAGAGGCGAATCATTCTATCAACAGCATTACACCTAACTCAGTTTGGGTATTCTCTCGTACTATTTGATCAAGATTCTCCTACGTCAGTGATATGGAGCAGTTTATTCAATCTACAACTACCGAATCTACTACATGTCCCATTCCAAAGACGCAGACCATTCGTCAGACCAACACTTTGGTGATGGATGCAGAGGCTGCCAAGTATGTAAAATCAAAAGCAGCGGACATTTCCACGCTCTTTATGCGTCAGCCCTCTTCCGTTCAGTATGTTGCTTGTAACGGCAATCAAGGCAAGTTGACATATTGCTTTACGTTTGACGATTGGGTCAAGAATATCTGGCTACTCGATACATTTACCTTATACACGGCAACCACTGACTCACTGGCATCTCCGTTGGAAGCCAATCTGCGTATTCATGCATGCCAAAAAGGCCACACAGGACAGACGCCGCTACTGTGCGTTCAGTATGCTCTGCGTCAGTCCCTGGACTCGTTTAATTACAAAGCACATCCTGATGGATCAGGATTGCAGACGTACACTTATACATTCACACCTTCTGCTGTTTGGGATGCTGCCGGAGAAAAGTGCAAACCCATTACGTCCGGTGGAAGTCTCTTGTTCCCGACACTTGGCGCGTCACACTCCCCGAAGCAAACAAGTCTGAAGTTTGAATTTTGCATCACCGCTACCATTGATCAGACTGCTTTTCTGACGGAAATGGCCAAACTCGCGTCATTGAGCAAACCAATGAACGCACTATGGTCGCCTTCTCTGATGTATCATGTCGTGCAAGTTGTACCCCGTCGCGATGACCCTTTGATCGCTGCCGTTGTTAGTCCATTGACCGACTCGCTTTCTTTGCGCATCACCTCGACTGGAAACATTATTGTGCAAAGCATTGATACGCCGGCAGTCGCGTCTTCCGCAGACAATGACGTCAACAAACCCGCAGAGGCAGCATCTGTTGTTGGTGAGCCTCTTCCACTTGTTGTGTTTCCCACACCGTCCATGTGATAAACGTTTTGGCGATGTGTGGACTATGTGACGACCATTTACGTCCTTCGCGGGGTTCAAATATATTATCTGCTGTTGTAATTTGTTTTTTTCTCGTTGTATTGGTATTTATGTAGAATACACTAAATTAAGCAATACGGAACTCTTTCATGTATTATATAGGATATATATTCCAGTAATTAATCATCATCACCTTTCATAATATCAGTTAAGGTACCAGACTTTCCCAATTTGAAGAACATTCTAGAATATATATATAAAACCTTGAATTATTTAGATACACACACAAAGCATAAACAACAAATAGCGCAAAGAAGTAAAGCAAGAAGAATCACACACACACAATAATTGTATTAGAGATATTCTTTTGGTAGTACAATTTTTTTAAAATACATCGTTATCCGCATAAACAAATAACCCTTCCCACGGTAGCGCCATTGTCGCGCCAAGGTTCATCTCGATAAAGACTGATAAGGTCGCGCAACACCTCCCCCTTGCTGTTGTGAACCGCGTCACGGACCTAATAACTGTTCGTCACATCAGTTTACATTTGTATCTGTTTGCACTACTCTTCGCCATAGGCATGTCTACAAAATTAACATCTTCGGGACGCTTATCATCTCACCGACCCTCGTCGCGGAACACCAGCGTCCCCTATACGCGAAATAGCAGCAGTGCAGGGGATAATACAACAACAAGTCGAGGCTCCATGACTACCGCGGTGCGACGCACTACCGATACCAGCAAATGCGCCAATGCCGCATTTGTTGCCACTGTGGAAAAGAAGACCATATTGATGCGATTGGAACACACCCTGTCAACGATGGCGAAACAATTCGCCAGTCAGAAGCAATTTTCGTCGGATGAATATTGTTGGGAAATGACCGAGAGTTCAATGCCCGACACGGTGACTCATTTTTGCGAGCCCTTGATCGAGGATATGATTCATCACTGGCCCGTTATTTGTGGCCGTGTGGACGACTTTTTGTTGATGACTTTGAATTGCAAGTGCCCCAACCCACAGTTCGTCATCTTTTCATTCGTCATGGTGGCGCTTGCCATTTTGCAGCATGAGCAAGTACTCCACACGACCTATTTGGATTTAGCCAAGACGACTAAAATTGTGGTGCGACGCGAAGAGGAGCAGTGGATTGACTATGGTTACGGCCCAATGGGCAAACCTGGTGCCTCTACAGCAGCAGCATTTCCTGACATTTACCGGCCGACCTGGTGTTATGGAATAGCGCTTTCTCAGAAGACTGTTGATGAATTGCTTCGTACCCAGACGCCGAGTGGTGGAGTGTGTAAATAACTACCATGTTTTATAAATGCATGCTCTTTATTAATACAACAATGATGCAGATGAATAGTGTACAATTACAGTTATCATTATAACTTTCCACCGAAACATTGATGTGAAACATTTGCATTATATAAATGAACAAAACGAAATATTGTGGATAATACAACTCGAGTTATACATATCATATAAAACCAGAGAACCGGACCTTCAGGTAAATTAATTTATTGACCGGTTATTAAGTGTATGACATTGTACATCCATAATAGACTTTTACACCTTATGCATGTAATATAAATAGTTGTATTCTTCTTCCCAAAACCCCAATTTACCAATGATGAATAGAAAACTCGAGTTGTAGTATCATAATATATTGTTGTCATACAAAGAAATTGGTAACCCCAGGGACACACCAGACGACCGTGGCGGATTAACACAATGCAAAGATATTAGTAGTGACTAGTTTGCAACGTGTATTTACAGACATAAATAAAAGAGCAATAGTAATTATCAATCATCATCACAATAACAATCTTGACGAATACACGGTTAGTTTTTCTCCATTAAGAAGGTGAACTATATATTTGTAGTCGCCGTCACGATCCTTCCATCGTGGGCTGGTTATGTTCACGGAACTGTTTTTATCACACAACATATCCATCGTATCGGGATGTTGCTGCGGTCCCTGCTCTTGTGACTTTGATGGTACAAGAAAAACTGCAGCGATCGCATGTACGGGAATATGACAGACAGACATTTCGCCATTATTACCATGCAGGTTACTATAGAGGATTGGATTGGATATTTTTGCGATGGGTTTTCCTTCTTCTTCTTCTTCTGATGTTGTGATCGAAACATCCTCAGATAATGATGATCCAAACCACAGTCGTGTATGGTGCAGTATCTTGTTATCCATCTTGTTCAAACAATGAATCAACAATGTATATTTTGCTTCGGGAAAGCGACGAATAAATCAGTAATTACTATATTGAATAATGTGCATGGAATATCTCAATATTAATGTTGCTGTGGTTAGATAAAAAGGTTCATTTCATAAAACACGAGGAATTTGCAAAATTATACAACATCATTATTAATATGTATATAATTAAGTCTATATCTTTATATCATGTGAATAATAAGCCTACAGTGACTTTCAAAGTGCAGGCATTAATAAATTCATTACATCTTCAAAGGATGATCTTTGCGGATCAAAATCGCGAATCTGATAGATGTCTTTCACTAACAGTAATGCTAATGCCACTATGGGCAAATCTTTTACGTATCCTGCAAAATGTGCCCGATCTTCCATCCAACGATTAAACCCATGCGTAAACGAAGGCATGACCATACGAAGAAGGGCTGTCTTTTCGCTGTCGGGCATTCCATTCCACCTGAATATGCGTAAATGTGAAATGAGCCTCAAGAAAGCGGAGGCAATTTGTTGTTTAGAAAAACAAAACAGATTTTCCAAATTCTGAATACTGCCCGATGGGATAACTAAAGCGTATCCCTGTCGCGTCCATCGATCAAGAAAGGTAACTAGCCGCTGCGTATTTGCCACATCTGTATTGTCGTGTGAAAGTGAAAGTGTGAAACCGGGTTGATACATTTCGGGCAGCATTGGTGGGGGATGATAGCGGCCGGTCTGCCACAAGGAAGGATTGGCAGTGCGTAAAGCCTGTTCGTAATTCCCAATGCGCAACGTTTGTTCAATGGCTTGCACAACATTGGGACCGTGGACCTGTCGGAGAGATTCCACAATGTCTTCACGTCCAGGCGTGCATGGTGCGGGAAATTCTTTTACCATAACAACCCACCCATTCCAGTCGACGTAGAGGTAGATATGCATCATTATGGGCCGATCGATATCGAATGGTTCTTTTTTCACTTCCTTGTGAGAATTTGAAGTAACTTCTCCTGACTGCGGTGATAGAATTGGAGTCGCTGGAAACCGAACAGCCAGAAACGAGACTATACTCCATCCTTGTCCCTGCTGTTGTTGTGGATGTGGACGACGTTTTTGTGAATATTGCTGACGCAACGCGTGCAAGAATTGAAGATTTGGTTGAGTATGAAACATATTGGGTTGACCTGGAAGGAATGAATAAGTAAATTGTTGGCCAGCGGAACCCGGAACTGTGGCATCCCCGGGACGAACAAAAAAGTCGGGATATTCCTTCAACATATACTCCAGTGCGGATCGGGCATTGTCGTTGTTGAAAAACTTAATTAATGGTGCCGATCCTGCTGTAGTATCCAATATTACATCATTGTCTGTATCCATAAAAAGATGCATACCTACATTACTTAATGGAGCACGAAATTGTTTTAACCATTGGATAGTTCCTGGTCTTTGCTCCAACGCTCCTGGAACAGCAATTCGCATGGCTTGTGCTGAGCGGGCTGGCATGTGCAGTTGAATCTCCTGAACAAGTTCCGGTGGAAGAAAACTGAACACCGAAGGTGTAATGACTGCACCAATACGTCGACATAATTCATTTGCATTGACACCATCCCGATAACGACGATCGTACGGGACTGGGATATTGAATCGCTTTGCTAGCGCAACAAGTCGTACAGTTCGATCCGGAGCGTTCGGATCCACAATACATACTTGTTCATACTCATTCGTGGCACCTGGTACAGTAAAAGTAGACCGCTCCGGTAATGTTGGTGGTGACGATGATTGAGAATTACTCCTTAATTTTCGCCGCTTTGCTGCGGGCTCCATGGTTGATAGATATATTGGCGGGGCTTTATGATTTAGTATGCATTCAAAAAATATATCTGTACAACTTTGTTTGCCAATAATAGATTCATCAACATAATGTATACATTGTATATTGGTGGTGAGACTGGCACGCCATTCAATCAATCACCGCTGTTTGGAGTTCGCTACCCGTGGATTAAAAATAATAACACTCGAGTTATCTCTAAAGAATGACAAACACACATACATACACAAATGCAAACAAATTTTAGATGTACCATTCTGCGGAGACTGCAAGTCATCTTTGGATTGATGATGCATATAGAGATTTACACTGGTTCCTTTGTGTTGTTACCGGTGCTGTTTGTTGCTTGATTATCGTGGCAGTGTGCGACGGTATTATTTGTTGATATTTATTCGAACTATCGTGATTGTGTCTACTGCATGGGATCGAGACCGATAACACAATGCGACAATTGCGGTGCCTCTGTAGATGATTTTATCAAAGTATTTCCTTATCCCGACATGCCAGTATTCTGGAATCGTGTCTTACGAATAGAATTCGCAGACAAAGCGCTTAATTACTGCTGTTGGCCATGCTTTAGATCAGCACTACCGGCACATTTTAATTGTCATTCACTGGATGAGAACGAGCAACAAGGCATATGTGTGGACTTGAGAACGCCGGTTCTGATACAAAGGTACTGGTCGCCACGAACACACTGCGGGGTGTGTTGCCAACGCTTTCGACAGTTTGGAATGAGATACACGGCTCGATGGACCCTGGTGCAAGATATGCAAAACAACTTATCCAATATTATTGTTGCCTGCTCATTGGCGTGCATTGGACATGCACGTCTCTTATTGAATGCGGACTCTGTAAACCCGCTGGTACCTCCTGATTTTCGCGCCGTCCCGAAGACTGTAGTTCGCATCGACGACACACCATCGTTTGAGCAACTACATTCACGAGACAGTAATGGAACCTGGGAGATTACGCGATACTTTTGCCGCAGTAATATTTCCTCGGAAGCAATATCCTATTCATGATTACAATTTAAATTGAGTTCATTGGTTGATTACATGCGTATGTGTACATAATTAAAATTATATGGTGTGTCTGAGATTACAAAACATGGTCTATTTTTTGCAAACCACTGCAGTGTTTTAATGATGTAGCACGACAGTGATCAATGTTTCTTATACTTGCGGTGGAATAGGCTGGTTGAACAAATTGACCCAATATTCTCGCATGCCTGCATGATCGTTGTTGGTCTCGAAACAAGATTCGACCTCTTGAGCAATTTGAACCCACTCAGATTTATCAAAACATTCCGGCGCAACATACAACATATGGCCTGCAATTATTTGCATAATACGCGAGGCTGTGCTCTCGTGTCCACGTGCGTGTATATACTCGGCACACGCAATAACCCGTTTCGTCATAATATTCTTCACATGACCAAAATATTTAAAATCAATATCCGTTGAAGATGGTTGTGATGTGGGTGTCGCCATATTGCACAGTAGATTGTAGTACCTCTATTAAACCGCACCACCGTGCAAATATACTCTATTTCAGTGAGTGATATGTTTTTTTTCAAAAACTACAACAAAATTACATATCAATATATAATCTCGAGATATATATGGTATATATTCGTTACGCTTATATTTATATTGCATAGTTGTTTATGTTCTTAATGTCTGGTTAGTTCGGAACAACATTAACAGGATGATGAGTGTAAAAGTAATTGTTACTTCAATATATATATATCTGTAACAGGTTTTATTTCTGTTATGTCGTACAGTAATACTACACAATCAATATCAGCAACGGCTGTTTCGACCATGACCATCCGCAAGGGGTTTATCTTGCGCAACGGGGATCGACTATTATTATATAGTCCGTCCTTTGTAGATCGCGGTGGCGGTCTCTATTTTAGAAATGCTGGTGGACAGGGTGAGCCAACCGGGTGCTCCTCGTCGGCTGGAGTCATAAACAGCAACGAGTTACCACCGAGGCCATTCATAGTCCCCAACCAGACCACATTAATTGTTCGAAAACTAGACGCCAACAAGAATCCCATAGAAAAGGAGGCCAATATTAAATATGGCGATACAGTCATCTTACAATGTGCAGCGGCACCTGATAATTATTTAATTGCAAACCAAGGGGGGTTTGTCACATCGCTCTGTTTGTGTGGGTTGGCAGGAAATATGCCCTATTTTGAACGCCCTTCTTCATCCGGATGTTCCCAACAAGACGAGTCCTGTTTTGGCCGTCGTAATTGGAGTTATTGGACTTTTCGTAAATGTCGTGGTCGTGATGAGTATGTACGTTATGGCGACGTGTCTCAATTGGTCGGATACAATGGCACAAATCTTATTGCGGGGTGGAGCGAGGTTGGATTCCGTCCTGGTGCGGCGTGTGTTTCCGGCCAGTCACCGTGTAGCGAACCGACGCAAGTGTTTGAAATTCGTCTCCCTAATGATCTCTCCACATGGACATTTGATGTGCCTGGAAAATGTAATCCTGGTGAGACATTGTTACAAGGCTACTGTATTGCTCAATCTGTACCAGGCCAAGCAGGTGATTTGAAAACATTGGGGGATTATTTCAAACGATATTCAACATATAGTATCATTATTTTAATTGGTATCATTGTTTTATACGTTGCCATCCGAGCCGCGGTACGTGCATAGAAGCAGAGACGAAAGATCACAAAGTAAGTCAACCATTATAGTAAGAAGAATGGAAGAAAATATTATTTGAGCAGATCCCCCTCCGTCGTACAGATATTTTACATGTGTGTGCACACCAAAATAATTTGCGTTCTTATACAAATCCTATATGGTGAATAAAATGTATCTATTTCTTGCCAGTCAGACAAAGAAGACCAATTTTTTGCACTCGGCGAAATATAATGTACCACAATCGCACTTGATTTTGCCTGCTGCAAACAAACACCCTCTGCCAAGTTTTTCATTCACATACCATATATATCTTTTCCTGAACAATTACAACCACACCGTCAATAACCACAAAAGATGATTCACAATTTACCAGACGACATGTTGTATTCTATTCTTATTCACTATTGTGGCTCGTATGCACCTCTGCTAAGACATACATGTCGTGAATGGCAAAACCTTCTCCTTTCTTACTATCGACAATCCATGACGTTATCACCTCAACGCTCATCATGTCATGTATCATCGCTTCACAATTTTTGTGAATCGATGCGGAGTTCCAACGTGTCCGAAGATGATGATGCTATGGATGTAGATATAGCAGACGATTACGACAGTGTGGATGAGATTGTGTTTAATCGATTTTTCCGAACAACAACAGCAGCACCACAACATTTACACTCAGCACTATTAGTACCACTGATTCGATCGATACCTGGCCTCGCATTTGATGGCCATCTTAATGTTATTTTATGGGTCACCTCTATGTCAAAGTTCCCACAAAATATTTTATTCCGCGCATTGCTCGGCGCTACGGCTGCAAATCATCGATTTATCATTGACCACCCCTCTATAGAGATCTACGGAATGTCTAAATGTGCCAAATGGTTGCGCTGTATAGAGGCACCAACAGACGCCACGGAAGAAAGCGACTTCTCATGGGTGGAGCGGATTCATAACATGGATGCCGACACAAATCCACCTCCAGTTATTGAGGCACCCAGATTTGTTCCTTACTATAGAGACGCCATGCAGACCGTTCGTACCCCAGAATTGCACTCATCGGGTGCAGACTACCTCATGTGTGTGGCCGGTCTTTTTGGTCATACAGATTTGGTTCAATTATATCGAACCACATACAATGCTACAACCATCAATCAAACAATGACATTGGCAGCACATCGAGGATATGTAGCCGTGGTCCAATATTGTTTGGAAAAACTCGATGCCAAAGATATTTCCACCGTAGCCGAAATTGCTTTGAAAAGAAGCGACGCGACAATGCTACGGCTGTGCGGCGCACATGCGTCTACGGTTCATCGAGATCTAATGATGTTGGTAACCAATAGTGCCATTAAGCAAGGTAAATACATTATGGCAGAGATTGCTTTAGAATATTGCAGTAAATTTGGAATTCGCCGCGTCGTGCAAACGGCGGCGAAACATGGTGACTTGTTCACAGTGTGCGTCTGTCACGATCGTTTCGGAGCAACGAATGTTCAAGAAATTCTAATAGTCGCCATCTTGTACAATCAGGAGATTATATTTCGTCATTGTTTGGATGTGTTTGGTGCACATCCGTCCGATTTGGCACTAAATGTCGCCCAGGATAATCAACGACATGATATGGTTCAGTATTTAACCCAATTACGACAATAATAGATATATCAACGACGACCAATAAATAAATGGGAAATATTATTAATCAATAATATTTTCTGTATTCATTCAATTACAGGTCCCGCCACGTAACCTCTAAGTAAGAAATTCATAAGAGCGTTACTGTGTTATATATATATATATATATATATTGTATTAGGATTAACTAAAAACAACACAACCAATAAGTAAATTATGGTGTGTTCTGTGTATTTGTTATGAGAACATAAAGTTTTATTATAGTGTTTGTACAAAAACCTGGCCACATGGTTAAAATTTGATCTGAGGTTACGTGGCGGGACTTGTAAGTACAAAAATAACATTTGACTTAATTGTACACCTAATAAACAAAATCAACAATTGCAGACAACGACTACGGCGGAGCAAACGTTTTTGTCTACATTATTATGACTATGACTTTTATGTAATAAATACATGGCGTATATATATTATTCCGTTACTCAGTGAATAATATTCATCAAATCATGCGGTCGGCCTTCCGCAAGACCGACAGGGCTTTGGCGCCACATTGTTGCATTTCGACGAAACCGATGCACATTTGGCACACCTGAATGAGCAAGACCGGACTGAACACCACCTACCAGTTCCATAATTACTTTTGACACACGGCCTTTGTATTCAACCAACCCCTGAACACCTTCCGGAACAATCTTTTGCTGCTGCTTCTCGGTCAAACGTTCCGACATGGCCGATTGCGACGGTCCATTTGTTGTAGAAACTATCCCAGGTGTCTCATTCGATTTAGCAGCAGCATGTCCACTCGCGGCGTTATCATTCGCTGTATTTTCTGGGCGGCACTCCAAAAGAGAAGACCCTTCATGAGAAGAAACAGTGCTATCGGCGGATGTTGGCAATGGTTTTTCTGTTGTTGTTGTTTCATGCATGTACCGAGCACGTGAACCACTCTGGTCTGCCAATGCTCCTCGCGATCCCATACCTCGGATGGTCTTATACGAGCGACCACCAACCTCGATAATTCGACCTGGTGCTTCGTCGGTTCCTGCCAGTAAACTTCCCACCATTACACCATCGGCACCAGCCGCAAGCGCTTTTACAATATCTCCCGAGTTACGAATACCGCCATCTGCAATAATCCCAATATACGGGCGATTGTTATTAATGTTTGTAATGTGATCTAAGTTGAGCGAACGGTGTCGATAGTAATGTTGAACGGCACGCCACACTTCGTAGATCGCGGTAAGTTGCGGCACACCATGTCCGGAAACAACTCGCGTAGTACAAATCGATCCCGGTCCAATACCAACCTTGAGTGCGTCCGGAATATACTCGCCTTCCAAGAGATACTTGGCCGAATCATACGACGCAATATTGCCAACAATGATTTGAACTGAGGATCCAAATTCTTGTCGTAAATTAGTCAGTTGTATCTTTGCCGCCTCACACGCGCCATGTGACGAATCTAGCACGAGCAACTTACACCCAGCCGAATATACAAGCGTCTTAGCGCGTTCAAAATCATCCTGACCAAACCCAATAGCAGCACCCACCAAAAAGTGACCCTCATCATCCAAACTGAAAAGGTCCTTCTTTTCATTGTCCTCCCGCACGTCATTCCAAACGTACATCCCGACCAACATGTCATCCGCGTCGATAATTGGCAGTTTCTTAATGCGATATTGATTCATTATTTTGTATGCATCAATACTTGTCGTCTTTTCGCGGACAGAGAAAACCTTTTTCTGTGGTATCATAATGTCACCCAATCGAGGATTAGGTTCCACCAAAAACTCCATTTCGTGTCGAGTGACGAGACCGACTAGTTTGTTCGTTTCGCGACTTAAGATGGGAAAACTAGTAAACGTCCACCCATTCGTTTTGACATTGTGCTGCAAATCAGATAGGTACTGATCCGAAAAGAATGTGACGGGTCGTTCAATCATTCCACCTCTATGAATGCTCTGACGTACCCAGCGCACCATATCGGCCTGTGATTGAGGGCTCATATTGCGATGAATAATACCAACTCCCCCCATCTTTGCCATGGCCAGTGCAAGTTCCTTCTCAGTGACAGTGTCCATTGCGGCAGACATTATACCAGCACTTTTCAAAGAAATCGTCTTGGTAATGTATGTCCCAACAGACACATTATTGGGATGGATCGAAGACGGCTTGTCTTCTAAAGTAATATCATCGAACGTCAGCGCAACATGTTTCCGTCGACACGCATCAAGTAACTCAATATTGTTAAGGTTCATTGTTCAGCGTATCAATATATAGATATGTGATCAACGAAAAAAAGAAGAACACACTCTTCAAATATACACTGAATTCAAAAGCACACAGTCACAAGTGGGCTGTTGGTACAAAATATACTTGAGAATATTAAAACTACCATCATATAATGTATATATATATATCCATTTTCACAAACAACATTATATATGCATTTAAACTACAACGGTTCACGACAAATAACCATCTCATTATATATATGAATTCTGTATTGTATACTAGATATCTTGCTGACTAATAATATTAATATATATATACTTATATACGTATGCTAGTACTACGCACAGTAGAATGATTAAGTGCAATAACACAAATAATATGAGTATTGTGACTCTTTTCAATTTGTTTGTACATGTGTAGATAAAAATCATGTTTACTTTGTATTAGTTGTTTCATATGGACTCACAGACGACCATATTGCAACAATTCGATACTCTCCATATATTGGTACTTGATCAGAACCGGCTACACGAATGAGATCTTCGTCGTCATCCTTTGTAAACTCATACATATCGCGTTCTGTTAATTTTGCCATGGCGGTTTCTGCTTCTTCAATAGTTGTGTATTTGCATAAACACACCAAAGGGTCGATACGATGATCGCCCAATTTACCAAACAGGTACTGATTACGAGCGTGATTCCCGTCCACGAAAAACAGGATCCGGTATTCTAAGACCGCGCCCGGTGCAGGCTGCACCCAACGAAGATGCCAATTAAGTGACGATAAAGCCGCGCCAGGCGGTGCTGATGAGTTTATTGCAGACATACCAATAACAAAATAATTATACGACACCATTTTTTATGCAAACACAACATTATTAATTAATAAACTAATAATACTACAGTTGCACAACGTTTTGAAATGGATATTCTCAAATTCACACAATTAATAATTCATAACCAATATGTTGTATATTATTATTATTATGTGATTCAATTTTCCTACAGTCAAAAGATCACTTTGAGCACTTGCCATTGTGGTTCGGTGTTTCTATTAACGACCGAATACTACACTAGTAAAGCAAAACATTTAAATAATGGCGCCGCAACTATCTTCAACATCTGCATATTCGTCTGTTGATCGTATTTTGATTCTCGATTTCGGTTCTCAATATACTGAACTCATCGCACGCCGCGTACGTGAGTCGTGTGTGTATTGCGAAATTCATCCGTGGGATATGGACGCACAAGCACTCACGGAATGGAAACCATCAGGTATCATTCTTTCGGGCGGGCCCAACTCCGTCCATGGAAGTTCCAGTCCGTCCGCACCTGCGATCATCTTTACATTAAATGTGCCCATCCTTGGCATTTGTTATGGCATGCAAACAATGGCAGTTCAATTGGGCGGCGCTGTTATGTGCAGCAGCGACAAACGTGAATTCGGCCGTGCCACTATACAAATTAATTCAGAAACACCTGATTCAAATTTATCATTGTTATCGTTGGGTGAACAGCAACTCACATCATCCACTGGGAGCAACGGCACGGATGCCCATCATGCCGGTACTACACTGGATGTGTGGATGAGTCATTGCGATAAGGTGTCTGTATTGCCTCCAGGTTTCGTGGTGACTGCCCACAATAACACAACACCCATCGCAGCCATGGAGGACGTAGCACGACGATACTACGCTGTTCAATTTCATCCCGAGGTCACGCATACATCATTGGGACAACGAATTCTGGATCGATTTGTGCATACCATTTGCAAGTGTAATCGAACATGGACGATGGCAAACTTTGCCAATGATTCGGTGCGACAAATCGCGGCACAAGTGGGGCCCAACGACCGCGTCCTCTTAGGATTATCTGGTGGCGTCGACTCTGCCGTTGCCGCACTATTGATACATCGCGCCATTGGGGATCGTCTCATCTGTGTTTTTGTCGACACTGGTCTTTTGAGGCTGAACGAGGCTGAGCGCGTCATGCTCATGTTCAAACACTCGCTGCAAATGAATATCGTACACGTCAATGCGACAGAGGAATTCTTAGGCACACTACGTGGCATTACAGATCCCGAGCAGAAACGTAAAGTCATTGGTCGTGTATTTGTGGATGTATTTCAGCGCGAAGCATCCAAACTCACCAATGTTAGGTATTTGGCACAAGGTACCATCTACCCCGATATCATTGAATCGGCCGGTGCTAAAACCAAAAAGGCACACACCATCAAGTCACATCACAATGTGGGTGGTTTGCCTGAAACTCTTCAACTAAAATTATTGGAACCTCTCCGATCTCTATTCAAGGATGAGGTGCGACAACTTGGCACCACACTCGGTCTGCACAAAAGCATGGTGGATCGACATCCATTTCCAGGCCCAGGTCTCGGCGTTCGTGTCCTGGGTGAAATCAAGCAAGAGTACTTGGACTTGCTACGCCGCGCGGATGCTATTTTTATCGAGGAATTACAAGAATCTATCTATTCAGATAACATAATTGCGGGCCAGCGGGTAGTCAAAACGTGGTATGATCGCGTCTCCCAAGCATTTGCCGTGTTTCTACCTGTGAAGAGCGTGGGTGTCATGGGGGACGGTCGCACCTACGAATGGGTCATCGCTTTACGTGCAGTGCAAACAATTGATTTTATGACGGCACAATGGGCCGAACTGCCTTATGAATTATTATCGCGTGTGTCGTTGCGCATTATTAACGAAGTGCGCGGCGTTAATCGTGTCGTGTATGATATTTCAGGAAAACCACCAGCAACCATCGAATGGGAATAAAGTTCAAAAATACAAACAAACAATAACAACACGACATTAACATAATAAACACTATTAAATTTAAAATCGATTATATACATACTCGAGTTACATAACCACCATTTCCAAAATATATAATTATGCTCCATACTTGTCCTATATTGACTCATGAAGATTATGGCAAACATGTCTAACCACGGTTCCTCCAGATCAAACACACATATTCCCCAAGACACAGTGATAGACCAAATTATTCAATAATCTTTCAAGGCATATGATACCTCGAGTTAGTATACTAGGAGATTATTCATGTAAGAAAAAATATAATTACAATCGGTCGATAATAACCAATTCCGGGGCCATAAATAAAACTCGAGTAATATATACGAATATTAGTACGTTAATAAATTGGGTATGGCCGGTCATAAGTAGATGTATGGGTACTTAAATACATCAAGTCAATTAATTACCCATTCTGCTATCCGTGTAAGAACAATGTAAGTATGTGCATGGATGTGCTATTACTCGAGTATATATACATATATATAGATGTGCGTATATTCACCTAATCTTAAATGGGATCAAACTATTGTTTACAGTATATACAGAAAACTCGAGTTCTCTATCCGTATCTTAATAAATATTAATTTGCCCCCATTTTTTGTGTCGAATATTTATATAATGTTCATTATTAGAACATCAAAAATTGTCAATACAAGTATATTCTATGTAGAGAAAAATTATAAGATAGGCATTTTCAGACAATAATTGAACCGCCGTGGGTGTAAATATATATCTCGAGATATATTTATTCCTCAATTAAATTTCCAGTCCCCTAGAGTTTTCCTATTTCTGCAAATTTGTGACTAAGTTATGTTATTATTATCTCTTTCACACGCACGTTAGTCTCGTCGGATCTTTGCAAACAAATTACAAGTAATCCATAATCTTTTCATCTTGTAATTTCTCTTTCGTCTGTGTGTGGTATTTATCATTGTCGCCGATCTTCTCAATTCAAATCACAAATGGAGACTGTGATCGTAGAACCAACAGATCAGAACTCTTTGCAACACAATCCAGCAGCAACGTCGGAAACACGCCCGCTTTATTTGTCTTCAACAAATATGCGCGATCTGGATGCACAGATTGTTCATTTCTTTCATCAGTGCAATCGCACTCGGTTTGATGTTGTGTTTGATATTGGGCCTGTTACCAATAAGTGTGTCCGTGAAGCAATCGCACATGTTGTTTTGCGGAATGGCACGCGAACCCAGTTGGGGGGATTTGTGGAAATCTTAATACAGTATCCGCGATGGTTGAATATTGTGTGGAATATTAGAGGTGCGCTGAATTCTTTATTTATTTTCTCCTCATTCATGGTGGGTAATTTAGCGCTTTGTTGTGAGCACCATTCGTTTGTTTGCATCTATGTAGATATAGACATGTTGGTTCTGTTTTAACTGTTCCCATATGTGCAGAGTTTGGTCGCATGGTCGCCTATGAACACTATGGAAGAGCGTTTTATCAACATGCCGCACGGCGTATTAGATACATCAGCGAACAGGGTCGCCATCTGGCGTTATCAAATTTGATTTATTATTCGAATCGGCGGCATGTGGAAGTAGAAAATTACAACTCATCCGAATTGACCTATTACTGGTATCCCATAATGTACAAGGGACCTATGACGTCGGGTGTGATTGGTGATCGATATGGTGGCCGTGATGTTCCTATGCCGCTACAAGAGCGTGTGGATGACTTTCCACTGGAACTTGGCGACTTTACTGTCGCTACCCATAGAAACTCTGATTTTACTCGAACGATTTATGAGCAAAATTGGCGTCAAATATGGGATCTGTACAAAACTCAAGGCGCTGCCGCTGCACTTGGTCAAATGCAGCAATTGATTATTTCCGCTCTCGCCGCGTATCACAACATGCCCGTTGGAACAGTAGTGCTTGTTCCTCGCACCATGGATGATGATACATTGTCCACATCTGTGGATGAATGTGTGCCGGAAATCGCGACATTATCACCAGGCACATCAGATTCGTCACCATCGTCATTATTGGGGATTGTGGATAACACACCCCACGCGCAAATGACTCAACATTCCAGTGCTGATACCACCATTTCCACGAACTTGTCCTCCATCAACAACTATGTCAACGACAATGATGAAGCATCTACGTTGCAAACTAATTTATGTGGTGTCGTTGTTGCATCACCATCATTGCATCAACAATGTAGTGTTGTTTGTGATATCAAAAACGATGCTATTGATAATATGGATGATTACGACGACGACATGTATTATCCCACACAAGCGGAACGCAAATGGGTTTGTCGGCAACGCCGGCAGCGTGTCCATAAGGCGGGTGCCAACAAACATACAACAATACCAGCATCATCAGTTTATTTACTGCCGGTGACAAAATCTTCATCTTCAACAACATCATCATCGCCAACACCCGTACAAAATAACAAGGTAACAAAAAAACGCAAGCGGCAACAACAGTATAAATCGCGTCTTGTTGTATCCGCACAACATGGAAGTAATGATCCACAGAAATCATTGTTGTCTGTGGGTAGTAATCATACTGCTATGATACCTGCAGAGTTTACCATGCCTGAACAAATCCACGTACAACAAACTGAACCTGGTAATGATGACATTTTTGTGCGACCTGCAAAGAAGATAAAATTGGACCCAATGGAATCATCAGTGGACGCAGCAGCGACGCCCGCCCATACGGGAACTGATGGCGTGCTGATTACAAATGGCGACCAAAATAGTCTAACAGACGATCCATCATTGTCCGTGTTAGATTCACTGTTATTAGCGAACGATTGGTCTTCGTGCGACGATGAAGAATTGATTTTTGCTATACCAAACAGTATCATGCATCCACAAAAGCATGATGAACTGGTAGCCGACCAAGCGTCAGAGGAACTATTTGTGCTGTCGGAACATAATGATGTTAACGGCCATGAAATGACCTTGATGAGAGAAATAGTTTCTTCAAATTTAATGATTGGAAATGATGATTCGCTGCACATTAAGCAGTCAGAAGGAATTTTCAATTGTGGTGATTTATGTGTGGATCATGATACGCGACTTCATGATGGTAGATTGTATATTTCACATGTGGAATTAGTACATCGGGACACAACAACAGACCGCAATGAACAGTGTTGCTCGTCGATATCACCAGAGGTGGACTTGACAGAATGTTATTTAAATTAATAAATCAAGTTTGCGATTCACCCATTTTGTAATCAGACCGTCGTTTGTTCCAGCAAATTCTTGTAGGTACGCAATACTGGATTGTGCATTCATTTGCATTTTACTATATGTATGATTTGTGTGACGTTTTTGGTTGTTACACCAAGAGGTTGTCTACGTGGTATATTAGGGGGGGGGGGGAGGTGTGTGTATATCGGACAGGGAGGGGATTCATACTGGCAGTGTGTATTAATCTCGAGATATGACTGCCTGTTAAATAGGGTCTGCGTCTAGATTTCCAATCATTCATTTGTAGATCTGTCGTGTGATTTACCTAATCATACCAAATTGTGATTCAGTCACACATTCTGCGTGCCGTTTGTTTGTTTTTGTTATTCCTGGTAATATGTCCTCTCAAGATCTTTCCCCTGTTTCTAAGAAGCGCAAGTTGTCAGAGGTAGAGTCTGCAACAACTCCCACGGATGCTGTTGAAGAAGGACAAGACAAGCAGCAACAAGAGAGCACAGAGACTCCTTTGTCTCCGACATCTCAGTTGATGGCTTCTCAAAAGGCGTCTTCTTTTTCTGTTGTTGAAGAATCCGCAACCAAAAAACGCAAGTTGTCGGAAGAGGATTCTTCTCTGGAGGCCCATGGTATGTCCATTTTGATAATCAGTACCATTGCCAGTAATCTACTAACTAATATTATTCACCATAATCACAGTCGTGGACGCGTCTGCATCGGAATCTGGTAACGTTGTTGTCGATTTTCCTCCTTCTTCTGTCCCTCAAGATGATGCCGGTACAAATGAGGGAGATACTCCTTTGGTTGTGGACACGCCCTCCTGCAAGACTGAGTCTGATGATAGAATCATCTCTGATAGAATGACCTTTACTAAGGACTGCTTCAACAGCATGTTCACCGCCACTGAGTGCAACGCTACCGATGATGAAGGTGATCGTATTGCGTTTATGAACTGTCGTCTTTTGAAAACATTGGCAGAACCCGATCTGGTTGCAGATGATCATGTGGATGTTATTGATGTCAACTTTGTCAAGCAGACGATTGAGTTCTGCCGTCACAGTGAAGACTTGGCAAGTGATCATGTCATCACGTTGAGTTTCCAAGTCTCGCTGGACCTCACCAAGTTGACCAAGCGCGAAGATTTCCTTCGCAATGCGAGCCAAGAAGATGAGTAAAATCAAGGAGGAGAAGCCAACACAGAGTACATATTCAATGTCGCTATGTATATATGCTGCTTTTGTATGGCATTTCTTGAGATTCACTCCATTTGTATAATTGAATGTACATGTTTGTTGTGATTGTGAAACACTATACTCTGTTTTTCTGCGAGTTGGTATTTGTACGTTTATTAAGCATAGTTATAATGGGTGCGCTCCTTGGCGAAATCTTCACTTCAAGGTTACGTGGCGGGACCTGTAATTAATTAAGAATACCTTTGTGCTGTGTTTATAAATAAAGTTTATGCCCCGGGTGTGGTAGTACATTGCACAATGATGTGTTACATACAATACTGAGATTATAAGAATTCTCTGGAAAATACAAATGGTATGATACAATCTTTACATTAAGAAAAAGAATCCAGTTCCACCATAACGCAGACATGTATGCATAAATGCTAAAGCATAATCTTCGTCGGCGATGGCGTATTCTCGCATGCATTGCTTTATAAGTGATTGTCTGCCACGATTGTACGCAGCATCTGCGTCGTTTACTTGAAACTCATTCAGACTCCAATTTAAAACTCTCAACTGTTGCCGTGTTCGTGAAACAAACACAATTTGATCTACATAATGTGTCAACAGCAGCGATGTCGCGATTGGATTACTCATGCTATCCACCGCAGAGTCGCACGTGAGCCGATATTCGTTAACAGATTGCGTCTTCACGGCAAATAGTAACCACTTGACAATACTCAGTTTACCATTTCCAGCAGCAGATAACAACGCCGCCTGTATGGGCACAAGCGGGTACTGTTGATGAATAGACTGGACCATTTGTTTGTTTCCGACATTGGCCGCCAGCAGCATGCCGGTTTCTAAACCAAGAAGTTTGTACTTGTCAGAGAATAGTTGAACCAGTTGGAAATGGCTAAACTGCGCTGCAAGTGGTATTGCGGCGAGGCCACCTCGCGCGTTCGACCAGTGAGCAACCCACTTTTCGCGACACATGCGCACAACATCGACATGTCCGCCAATTGTGGCCTCTTCCAGTGCTTCAGCGACATTACGCGCACCCCATTCTTCGTGGCATATTTGGACGATTGACGCGCGACCGTATGCAGCAGCCAACCGCATGGCATACTCCACAGCATCTGCATTCCATGTATCATGACAGAACCTCAATAGAGATTCCTGACCTCCACTCGCTGCGTAAGCAAATGCAAGATTGACATCATCGGCGCCGCAAGTGTCGTGGAAATAGCACATCAAGTCAAAATAACCGCCTCTGGCCGCTGCTGCCATGGCCATATTAAACGCCTTTGCCGAATATGACATCACCAACAACTTGACAAGATCTACATGCCCTCCACGTGCAGCCCGAACGAGTGCGTTGTCCACGTTCGAACATGCATGCGTTTCAATACAGAGACGCACAAGATTCACATGCCCAGCACGAGCAGCAGCACACATTGCAATGTTCAGATCATACGAACAGATGGGGTTATTCAATAGTGCGCTGCGGCGCACTATATGCTTGAATAAATCCATGTGGCCTCCACGCGCGGCTTGTTTTAGTAATTCTGCTGGTTGCTCATAATCTACAGGTTCCTTTTCGAACCGCTTTGCACAGTACTCGATAATATCGGCGCGACCACCACGAGCGGCACATTCTGTGACAAGTTGAACATGAAGTGGATGATTTGTCATCATCAAAGGCTCCTTTTCAGACATTAATGCCAATGGTGCTGTATTCCATAGTGTCAACCATGCATCCACAATATTCGAATGTCCGTAATACGCCGCAATACATGCCAACTCCAACATGATACCAGAGCGCTTCCACGGTCTCAAACATCGAACAGATCGCAACGAGTATATCCACTGTAGGGCATTTAAATGGCCATGATATGCCAGCAATCGAAGAGACCCAATCGGAATGCAGACTTCTCGTATGCATTTTTGTTTCAGACACTTTTCAACGGTTGACAGTTTTGTATTCTTTGGAGGACGAACTTGTAGTCGTGGGACGATGGAAAACACACAACGTCGATCCGTTTCATCATAATCAGATACAACGTTCGAATCAAATAAACAACAGCAGCAGCACCAAGGTTTGTTACCGGCCGTGGTACTTGCACTGTTAATGGCGTGTTTGTCGTCGCAGCGCACGTTATCGAAAGAACAATGGCACTGTTCCGGCGCCCGCCAGTGCTTTTGTCGTTGTTGTTGAGTATGCGTAATCCAAACATTATTCCAGTCGGAGCATACATGCCGCCATAGTGGAACATGCTCATAACTATAAAAGTTTAGAATACTATCCAACAATTCGACCGGCAATATATGATGGAAACATGACATTGTGGATGATGATGGCCGTCGTGTCTTGAGGTACCTTTGTTGATCGATACTGCTGCTCTTTTTGCAATATCCAATTAAATAGAGAATTATATATATATATATATATTCTACTATCATTAATTCATGGTCCCTCGTGGTTAATTAAAAGCACACACACACACATATATATCAACACATTCATAAATAGAAATTGTTCTAACTCGAGTTTGCTATTTCCTCCGTATGCAAAAAAACCATATTACAGGTTCCGCCATGTAACTTCAAAGATGTTTGTTTATTCATTTTGAATGATAGGTGTTTCATAAAAAGTCTATACTTTCAGTTAAGGAGATGATACTATGAATCTCAACGCGCACTTTTGGTCTATAATAATCTTATGGTGTTGAATGGTCTTATATCGAGTATATAAACGAATTGAACATATTATTCATATGGAAATATATATATATTAACCCAGTTTATTCTTTTATCGATACATGTTCGTGGTGTTCTTACCTTTTTCTACATTGAGGCATATGATTGCATGAGTGCAAGAACCTCGTTCAGAGGCAAATAGAGATTGATTTGATTCAACTTGGGCGCACGTCCCAAGTTCCATCCCATATCTTGTCGGACGATTTGCCCTGAGAGCACATTGATCACATCATCGGATGTCAAGTTGGAACCTCTTGCCGCAGTTGAGATATGCAACATATTGTCTTGCGACGAAATGTACATTGCATTCTTGCAGCGGGTACCACTGTAGCGGCTGGACGTGTCCATAGGGGACAGCCAAAAACAATCGGCCAACATTCGGCGACTGGAGAGGTGCACCAAAAATTTGGAGCGTTCTAGTGAATTGGTGATGCTGTTGATGCGCTCCTGGTCCTTCTTCGTCAGCGTATAGTCGTCCTCGGACGGGATGTCAAGGCTTGCCAAGTCTTCCGTGTTGCAAATGTACCAACAAAACAGGATGCCATCAAATGCAGTTGCATGTCGCAATGCAATATCGCCGTAATGGTCGTCAACCACGGTAAAATATTGTTTCGCAGTTGAACATGTTTGGTTGTCTGTATGGTACGTTGGCACAACAGACGAAAAGGATCGCAGTTGGGTCGTCCACCAGATAAGGTGATCGCGAATGCGTGGGTTTGCCTCCATTACAGCACGTAGTGTTTGCGCATTGCTGGCCCATGTCTGTGAACAGGTGGCATTCGCAGAACAATCGCGAAAATGATCATCAGTTGTCGACATGGTTACTTCTCTTACCTCATCTGGTCTATAGACAGTGGCATCAGCAGGAGCAGTAACAATCGCAGCCGACATCATGAACCACAATACTAATAGAAGAACTAATTCTCGCGAAATGCCGTATCTACAAAATAAATTGAAGACTCAATCGCAGCGAGGCATATCTTTGGTGGCCGAAATGAGTTGTATCATTCTCGAGATGACATGGTAATTATTTACTTTTAGTCAAACCAAACATAGATTTGTGAATACAAATAACAAATACCACCAGTTTTTTAAAATCATTTAAAATTAGTTCCTCAAAAACGTATACATCAGTGTACGCGTATTTGTTTACTGCATTGTTGGAATTGGCACATTATTATCGATAAATAGAGAGTATTATAATGTTGTGCCTTCAAAGTGACATGATGTCGTTTGAAGCATTGGATGAATGCGTACGACCATTTTGTGACCAACCAGTCTTGGTAAAGACCGCACAAGACATGATGCCTGGTCTTGGAGCCATGGCCCATCAGGGTTCGTAAATATTCAACACACACTCTCCCAACAATAACTGTACTAAATAATATTAATATTTTTCTTATTGCATATAACCAGTCTTAGAGAATCCGTGGGTTGAATTATTTCGGCAGAACACTACGCTGGCCAAATATATCTATGGATTAACGTGGTCGTGGTGTTTTCCACCTTCGCGAGAACAGTGGATCAATCACATTATTCCATTCGTTGCCCCAGTTTCAACTATTCTGGAAGTTGGCGCAGGTCGTGGTCTATGGGGCGAATTATATACACGTCTGGTTCACGAATTAAGGCTGTCACAGACCGTAAAAGCAGAGCAATTCTCTACGTTGTCATCGTGTGAGGATACTATAAAGAATATTTCTACGGATCCTCTTGATGATGGGTGTATCGGAACATCAGAGACACTGTTTAGAAAGCCGCCGCCGTGGATTCTGACAGATCTTTATTATACCACCTGTAGTGCGCAAGCATGTTTGGTTCCCTCTGCCCGCGGTGATAGTAATTCCGATTCAGTACCTAACTATCAAGATGGTCAATTGCCAGAAACAATCTACACATGCAACAATGTTGGTGGGATTTTATCGCCTTCAGCAGTTGGCCCAATGTCCATGGAGAATCAGTTACAATTAAATGCGGCCATTAATCATCCTTCCATGTCGTCACTTCGTTCAACAAGTGTGATCAAGATGTCAAGTATTGATGCCATTACGCATTTTAGTAAAACTGTTGTTTCGACACCACAACAGTTGTCTGCGTACGAATCGCGACACGGTGACATGCCCGATGCTGAACAAGATATGTGTTTAGTGTTGCTGTCTCCTGACTTTGATTTGACCGACACTGTCGCAACTTTCAGTGGATCCCGGCTCATACTGGCGCCGAACACCGCTACGCGCGACACGACAGTTGTCGAAAACCATGGATTTGTGTTATCGCAGCAGTTTTGTATTCATGGTTTTACAGATCGATTTGGATTGGGCAATACCGCAGCAGAGAGTACCAATAATCAGTCGCTCAACGAGTCTGAAAACAATGACATGACCATGAAAGAGCAGAATTATGCTGATGATTTTGATCAATGTTGCCATCAAAAAGTATTTTTATATGTGCGACAGGCTGATCGTAAATGACCATTATAAATAAATAACAATTACGCTTATGTATTATATTTATAATTAACTCTATCGTAATTTGAATATGTATGTCAGAGATTGAAATTAGTATTTTCTGTATGACTGTAATAATTGTTTCGCTTATATGAAGAAGTCAAAATGTGTAAAACATTGATATCTTAATATCGTTACTACAGGTCCCGCCACGTAACCCTAGAGTAAACCTTGACCATGTTACAGGTCTCGCCACGCAACCCCAGAATAAACCTTGACCGTGATACCAGGTTTATGTACAAACACTGTAATAAAACGTTGTTTTCTTATTACAAACACACAGATCATGCCATAATCTACATATTGGTTGTATTATTTTTAGTTAATCTCAATATACCACATAGTACAGCAACATTCTTACAAATTTCGTATTCTGGGGTTACGTGGCGGGACCTGTACCAGGTTTATGTTCAAACACTGTAATAGAACTTTGTTTTCTCATTGCAAACACACAGAACACGCCATATTCTACATATTGATTGTAATATTGTTAGTTATTCTCAACACAATGCATAGTGCAGCAACATTTTTACAAATTTCCTACTCTGAGGTTACGTGACGGGGCCTGTAAAAAATAATTCTTATCGTGTATTTACAACATTATGATGCATAATTACTTACCATGCCGGATCTTCTTCTTCCTCTTTATTATCATCTTCTTCTTCGGAGTCGTTTCTTTCGGGGTCGCGTAGAAATGCACACGGGCCGGTTGTTTGAAGAGGCCAATCCTCGGGCAGATAACGGAAGTCCATTATGTACAGTCGGCAATGGGCCTTATCCTCAGTTATGATGGGATAACAATCTCTATCTGGATATACATCCATATACACATCAACAACGAATGCGTGGCATGTACTACTGTCACCTGTTTGTTTCTGAAGATTGTACGACGGTACGCTGATGGTGAAATGACGATACCCGCAGGTAAAGGCACACCAGGTGAGACTTAGTTCAGTAGAATCGGTCGGGTGTGGAAATACAGATGGGTGTATGGCGCCGCCACCAGGTAAAGTAGATTTCGCAAACTGAAATACATGTGTTGCTTTTTTTGCTTGTTGTGCTTGTGCGTCTGTGACGGTGCCATTGTCGTCTGTTGTTGGCGTATCTCCTGTCTCTACTTCCAACAATTGTAACAAAAATGGTGGCTCATGAAAGAAGATCCTTAGAAATGCCGGTGACCAGTAAGTGTAACGATTTTCATTATCCACAGTAGGTACAATCAACAGATGCGGCTGCTGATCCAGAAATCGCCGACGGTGTTTTTCTGTTGTAAAGTCTAAAAATTGCACCCAATACGGCACATCTCCCGGACTGCATGCACTTCTTAACTCATCAACATCCTCTATCGAAGATACAGTCACCTTTAAATTTTGCATTGTTTCAGCAGTGAAAAGTGAATCCCACTGTGGATTCATTGATTTCGCACATCTGCGGATGTAATCGACAGGACCAAAATATTTGAGTTGGAGAATAAAAGCGGCAAAATGGCGCGGTGTCATCTTGGCAAACAGTTCGGGTCGACACCACCACCGAGTATTGGTATTCCATAGTTCTTTCTGGTCCCAGAGTGACGTTAATCGGTATTTCATAATCGCAAGCGCTAAAATGCCACGAGCGTCCATGACTGGGTGTACCGATGCGTGTACATAGGCACAAAACAGTTGTGTTTGCCATGAAGCCACATTTTGTTCAATCCAACACATTACAATACGCGACCACACATTATCGTGACATATTTTCCACGTAGTAGACCCCGCATTTAAGAATGAAAATACGAGTCTAAGTTCCCATAGAACATCTAATATGGTTGTAATATGGTTAGTCGAGTATGATGCTGATGATGATCCTGTTGTTGGTGGTGCATCATTTTCTTCCACCAAAACTGAAATATCAGATGTAGATGCGGGGGTTGACACCTGATTAGAATAACCATCGCTATGACAGTGATGCGTCGAACATCCCACACGACCCAGTAGTGCACATACGCCTCTGTGAAGACCGCCGTGTCTTGGATGCGCACAAAGATGATTATATGACTGAACAGCAGGCCTAGCAATGGTGCTATAATGTGTTGAAAAGAAACACAACCAAGCGAGGGTGGAATATGGTTCAGTGCTCAGATCAATTTCAGTCCACGACAATAGTTTTCGGCTTGACATTTCCACTGTGGTGCCTGTTTCCATCGTCGTCGACGTGTCACTCTGATTCTCACTGTGCGCCGCCATATCATTACCATCGGTGTTCATGCTGGGTGTCCACAATGGCACGGCAGTAGCAGCGGCGGTGCGATCGATACCAAACTTCATTGCGGATTTGAAACCCATTTGAAAAAATGGAAGACTAAAAACACAAAATCGATGTAGCCATACGCGCACAGGTACGGTGTCTTGTTGGTGCACCACCGACAATAGAGAAGAAGAAGGTTGTTGTAGTTGTTGCTCCGCAGCCAGGTACGTTGCTGCGTCCATGTTGGATATTGGTGGTAAGATGAGTACAATGTCGGCCGGTAGTATTTCATTGTCCACAAGATAGATATCTAAATACTCATCCTTCTTGGAATCAGATGATAATGTCGACATAGTTTCTTTCGTCAATCAATAATAAATATCAAGTCGTTGCCTTTCACGAAATGATAGCATTAAAACAAGTGTTTTTTGTTACTTGGTTATTAGATCATCTCGAAAAATATACCCTACTTTACAACGCCGCATGGATTACGAGTGTATATCTCGAGGTGATGATTTACACTAAATGATATATCCATGTGTGGTAACATGTGCATTCATGTATGAATAAACGAGCAACTGTTACAACAACCATAAATCATTCAATTCCACATTGTGGAATACTAAAAGTTATATTTACATTATACAAATTATCTACTTATTAGGAATGATGCACAAACACACCTATATATATATACAAACGAATAAGACTCATAAACACCATTCTTCAAAATAACGTCCTTCTTGTGCGCTTCCTCTCATCCTCACATGATCGCTTGCATCTTGTTGCTCTTGCGTCGTCTGTAACTGATTGTACAAATATCGTGCAATCTCTTTTGAGTTACGACGGAGTGCATTCAGCAGTGCTTTTAAAATAGCATCCAATGAGACAAATCGATTACTATTGGTCATATTCGTGGTGGTTTGATTCGGTGGGAACAGAAGCCTCGTGGGTAATATTAATGATGGTACTGGTGGTGGTGTTTCGCGCAAACAAATCAATTGAACCAATTTTAAATTATTGTTCCACGCAGCCTCCGTAAGAACGGCGTCAACACCAGGTGCACCATACATGTCGCGGCAAAGCAAAACAATGTCCAAATGACCATGTTGAGCCGCAATAACCATAGCGTCTTGAATAAATGTTGCACTATACTTTTCACGACACAAACGAACAACGTCCATATTGCCACAACGCGCGGCATAATACATGGCCAAATCAATCGTATCTGCATGATATTCCTCAACTAATAATCGCACCATGTTGACGTGTCCATTATTCGCTGCGCCATTTAGCGCACTATTAAGTTGTTGCTGCTGTTGCACGGAAAGAGGTTGCATCGCATCATAAAGATATCGAACCACATTCATGTGCCCCATCGACGCAGCCATAACAAAGAAAGCAAGAATGGTGTTCGAATGTGTACGCATCAAATCAACCCCAGGAAGGGTCATAAGGACACGCGCCACGTCTGCATGCCCATTTCTTACCGCAACCTCGATAAGCGTGATGATGTGCTTGTGTTCCGAGTCAGTGGTAAACTGTTGTGTCTGTGGTAGGTTCAAAAGCCACATAATAACATCAACGTGTCCACGTTCCGTCGCGACATGCAACATCGTCTCAATAGGTAAATGCTGGTCACTAATATTTGTTTGAATTGTCTTTTGAACGAGCCATTGTAGGAGAGATAGTCTACCATATTTGACGGCAATCGACATTAAGAATACATGATTCGGCCACGTTAGACGACATTGTTCCTCAACAAAGAATTGCAAAACATGTAATTGTCCACTCATGACAGCCTGATGTGCGGCCTCCTTGTCAAAAGCGGCACCATATTCCATCTTGAATACCTTTACAAGATCCAAGTGGCCATGTTGAGCAGCAAAGACCATCGATACGTTAACATCTTGTGCGTTATATGTTCCATGACAGAGACGCACAATGGCCTCATTACCGGAACGAGCACCCGCATGCATGACTTCATTCCAGCATTTTCGTGGGTCGTTCAAAAAGTGCCATTGGGCCAGTTGAGGAATCAATTCCACCCAACCGCCGCTGGCTGCGGCCACAATGATGCTGTCCAACTCTCCATGACATCCCCAAAATTCTTGCTTCAGACTGTAAAGCCAACATAAAATATTGTAATGGCCCCGATATGCAATCTGTGAGACGGATATTCCGGGAAGAACACAATCAACAGATGACAATGTCGATTCATCAATATATGTCGTGACGGAAATAATTGAATTGGACATTGCATCCTTGTAGGTGGTGATACGCATTTCTTCTTTCCTGAAGGCGTCTTGCACAATGGGACTATTGAAATCACGCTCGGGGATTTTGGCAACAGCAGATAAACAACCTGATGCGGTATTCTGCATATGTTCTGAATCAGCCAGTTTCACCACCGTACAAGATACATCCGTTAGTTGATTGTCGTCGTCGCTGTTTGTCGTTTGTGTGATTTTGAATATGTCGTTGATAGACCGCCATGATTGACAAACGTGGCGCCACAACGGGCGGTACTCGTTGCTGTAATGAACAAGAACTGCATACAAAACATCTGTTGGGGCGTCTTGCATAATGCTTGATCATATAATCTACGGCACTTATTAGAATAGTAGCCAGTGTGATTAAATACCGAAAAAAGACAAACAAAAACCCAAACAACCACCGCATATCGTCAACTCGAGATATAAATATCAGAAAATAATTTATTAACAAGGCAGTCATCTACAAACTATGTTCGAGTGTACAAATACTATGGCATCATTCTGAAATAATAGAGTAAAAAAGTACCTGACAAAATAACAGCAATAAAGAGAAAATGGATCTTTGTAGGTGTGTTTATTCCTCGAGGAATATATATATATTTCTATATATACTGTGAAGCAGTATTGACAGTGTTATTTGAGTCGATCCCTTGATGTGAATATATATTATCTTTGATCATGCAAGTATTTTTTGCCATTATTCTATCAAATATAATTCACACAGTATGGAGATATAGTTTTGTATTTCAGTTATTCGAGGATGGACCAGTTTCCGCAGGACATACTACGTATTATACTTGTATGTTACTGTTGTGATTATATTGTGTTGACAGAACAAGTATGTTCTACATGGAAAAGAACAGTCCGTCGAGTCAACCAAGGCCGAATCATACAGAACTATAAGAATAATATTAATAATTCTATCACATCATCAACAGCCACCTTTGCACGAGGCGGTCATTTGGCCGTCATCCGGTGGATTCACAGTCGCGCGCAAAAGCAACTTGTTAATTGGAATATAGTGATGTGTGCCGCCGCGAAGGGTGGTCATGAATTGATTGTCCGATTATGCAAAGAGGAATATGGTGCAAATGAGATTAACGCAGTCATGTTCGCTGCTGCGAAGGGTGGTTTTGAATATATTGTTCGATTGTGCAAAGAACAGTATCATGCGAACAAAATTGCCTGGGCCGCGGACCGGGCTGCCGGGCGTGGTCATATATCGATTGTTCGATGCTGTGTAGAAGAGTATGGTGGCTGTGACATTAATGATGTAATGTCGGTGTCTGCACAGAATGGTCACATATCGATTGTCCGTCTGTGCAAGGAAGAATATGGCGCGACTGATATTGATATAGCCATGAAGGATGCGGCGTTTGGTGGTCATATTTCAATCGTTCGTCTCTGCAAAGAGGAGTATGGAGCAAACGATATTAACGGGGCCATGAGATATGCAGCGAGCAACGGCCATGAACACATTGTTCGTCTGTGCCACGATGAATATGGTGCTACAGATGTGAATAGTGTAATGTGTCATGCTGCGCGTGGCGGGCATAAACATATTGTTCGTCTTTGTGTAGAGGAATACGGTGCCGATAACATCGATGTAGCGATGGCCGAGGCTGCGTTTGCCGGTCACGATGCGGTAATTCATCAGTGTATATATTATGGGGCCGATGATTTTGATAGAGCCATGGGAATGGCGAAATGCGGTGGTCATGCATCCATTGTCCGCCTATTAAAACATGGCAGATAAGGTATGTCACAAAACAACTTGCATGGCCTCACTTTCAAAACCTTGATCAAGCCAACTGCGGTTGTAAAGAAATATATATATATATATATATAATTTTTAAATAATTCACTACACACATCTTTTGTGAAATAGTTCAATCGTTTATTCATTCGTGACCCACGATTAACAAAATTATATATACAAAGAACACCAAATTAATTATATTCATTCTTTGCATTCATACTCCCTGTCCAAGTAGATGTTGAATGGCAGTATAGCCGTGCAATGTGGCTAGTTGTAGGGCTCGCTGAATATCGTCGGCACCATACTTATCTTTGCATAGTTGCACAATTGCCAGATGATCGTTATACGAAGCATTTGCCATGGCGCCGTTTACATCAGTGGCACCATATTCTTCTATGCACAATCGAACAATGGATTCGTGACCATTTTCCGCAGCCTCCAGCAGAGCCTTGTTCACATCATTGGCACCATACTTCTTACACAGCCGAACAATATGCTCATGTCCATGCATCGCAGCACCTATCATGGCCTTGTCAAAGTCCGTAGCGCCGTAATTGTCCACACAGAGACGAACAATGTGTTCATGGCCTTTGCGCGCAGCATACACCATGGTCTGATCCACCTTACGTGCCTTGTATTGTTCGTAACAAAGACGAACAATATCTGCGTGGCCGCCTTCGGCGGCATATATTATTGTTATGTCACCATCGTCTACGCCCGCTACTTCTTTTAAGAACCGAACAATTGATATATGCCCAAAGTAGGCAGCACGCCAGATGGCACACGCATCCATACCCGTATGCTTAACCCCATAGCGTTCATAGCAGAGACGCACAATTGATAATTGTCCACCCTCTGCAGCGGCCAACAGGGCCCTGTTGACATCGGAGGCGCCAAATAATTGTTTACACATTTCAACAATTATTTCATGTCCATTGCGTGCAGCAGCCGCCATGGCTCTGTTGTACTTAGTGGCTCCGTACACGGAGCGACAAAGTAGAACAATCTGCATGTGACCACCCCGTGCAGCGTGTACCAAGAGATCGTTGGCTGGCCAACGCGGGAGGAGCGATTCCAACACTACCACCGACTCTAGTGGGTTTAGTTTAAGACAAAACGCTTGCGTATAAAGAGAGTGAGCCCACAAAAGGATGTTCATGTGGCCCCGAAAAGTAATATCCTTGAGACGAAGCAAGGGATGTTGGGTATTCAAAGATGACGGGATATTATTACTGTTTCCACCAACGACAGCGCCGGTATTAGCGATTGTAATATTCGTCGTACAAACTGAGATATTTTCATCCACACGACCGATGGGAGATGCAGAGTAAGACAATAAGAGATTTGCCCATCGTCGGCATGTATGGCGGAAGAGAGGACGATAGGGACCACCATAGTATATGACGATCGTACTGAGAATGTCTTCCGGAAGCAAATTGATCGCCATGGTGTAATTGAGCCGGGAAATGCAAATGGTATGCTGATGCCAATTCGTAAAATAGATCTGTGCTGTCATGTACCTGATCACTACACAGACAATTCCAACTCGAGATTGGCGTGCATTTTATGGCCTCTTTTTCTTTTTTTGTGATCCGTTCTGTGAATTGTCGACAAAGTATGGGTTACCATTATCACAAAATTTACTATTTTGTAGATTTTCCACTAACACACCAGTTGTTATGTTTAAAACAATAATAACGCAGCAAACAGGACAATCGATCATTCACACAAATTTACTAATCACCAACATTACAATTTGATTATGCAATGATGGATGGTCTTGTTATATATACATTTTACGTTTTACTTCATGTTTGGAGATAACTTGAACGTCGGCAGAAGAAGTTGACGCGTGACCTCATCAAGACAATTATTCCAGAATTCGGTCGCATTAGTGTGGCAGAACAAGTCACCACCACCTTGACAATCAAAACCAGTGTGATCGCAGAAACAATTTCCATACACAAACATCTCATTGTCAATTCTGGCCACGAAACGAAAGTAAGTGTCCCATGGTTCGATAATTGGGTCGGCATCAGCGTCCGCACGGTCCTCCTCATATAGAAAAAACTCAATCGTTCCTTTTGCTTTCGTTGGAAGTGTATCGGGGTGGTGATTGCGGAACAGCATACGCGAGCCGATCCGCCGTAGAATCGCATCTTCGCCGGTTGTGTTTTGGTTCACAGGAGAGTTTGAATGAACAACAAATTGATTGGGTTGGTGGTTAATCAAGGCCTTGGCAAGATAGTCACAATCGATCAGTGTACGATCGCGCAGATTCTTCGAATCATCAAAATTGAAGCGGTGCAACTGTGTGTCGCATATATTTTGTTCGATCACTTCCATAGACTTCGTATTATTGGGTGTTGCCATTTTTAAACTAAACACAATGATTGTATTCAGAATAAAATTAATGTATTATCTGTTCGTGTGAAATTCTTGTTAGCACATATACTTATATAAGACATGATAGAATAACGCGCACAGACACACATATGCCAATGCACAGGACGGACTAGTTAAGATAATGGTACCGAAAATGATGTTTCGTGATAATGCATACGCAAATCTCGAAATTTACATGGCGTGTAAGTTCGAGATATGGTGGTGTCAACCGAGCATATTGTTTTAATATTTGTTGATTACAGAGCAATATATATATTGATCGGCATGAATTGTTTTCCAGAAGATTCATATAAAAAACCCAGATTACAGAAAGAATATTCATGTAGATACATAATAATAAAAAGGTGTAACCAGTCAGTGCACGTTGGTTCCACATTATTTTTTCTAAATTTGCTTTGATCGTAGTAGATTTACTTAACATACACATACATGCATCGGTTTTCTGCACACCAACGACGCAATATAATTCCAAACATAAATACAACTCAAACCAATGTAAGTACATCAACGTCATCATCACAATATATACCACTACTAAGTTTTCCGCTCCCATCAGAATGTGTGGATTGTATGACGATACAACACTGTTGCAAAAAACATAAAAAGAAGAAATATAAGTATGTAGGCGCCACAGGTGCTACAGGTCTACAGGGGCCATCCGGCCTCCAGGGTGCAACGGGTCCTGCATCTGCTTCTTCTGTATATGTCAAGAGTACGGTGCGCGTTGCAACATCGGAGACTCTACCACCCAATATCACACTCGATTCAACACAAGTCATTCGTGGAGTCACAAATGCAAACTTGAACACACTTGGTGGTATTGATGGAGTTGATACGTTGCAGGTTGGTGATGAAGTGCTGGTGAAAAACCAAAGTCAATTCACGGGCGCTGATGATTCGGTAAACTCATCATCGTTGATACAACCTTCATCGGCTGGTACTTTAAGCATTTTTAATGGCATTTATCGTATTACTGATTTAGGTCAAGACAATACGAATAATTCCGCTGGACGACCCTGGCTACTTGTCCGATCGCCCGACGCAAATACAAATGAACAGATTCAACGAGGGTCATTTGTGGCTATCAACGAGGGAACAATCAACAGTGGAACATCGTGGATTATTATAACCCCAAACCCGATTATTCTTGGACAGACGCCCATTCAATTTGATCTGTTTGGATCGTCATCTATTGCCCCTCCAGGAGCCACGGGAGTTGATGGTTCGACGGGAGCGACGGGCGCCACAGGTATGATCGGTCTACAAGGTCCAACTGGCAGCACTGGTGTCGATGGTCTGGTTGGTAGCACAGGCGCCACTGGTATTCAAGGTATTTCCGGTTCACAAGGACATATTGGTGATACTGGTATTCAGGGCGCAACAGGGATGACAGGCATCTTTGGCGAAGCAGGTTCCACTGGTGCCACAGGAGCAACGGGTGCGACAGGATTCATTGGTGAAACTGGCCCAACAGGTACTGTTGGTACAACCGGCGTAACTGGTGCAACAGGATCCGCAGGCGCAACTGGCCCCACGGGCGTTATCGGCACAACAGGCGTCACAGGATCAACTGGTGTTACAGGATCCGCAGGCGCAACCGGACCTACAGGTGTTATCGGTACGACTGGTGTTACAGGAATTATGGGTGTAACTGGTGCGACAGGTATCGCTGGTGGAACCGGACCTACAGGTGTTATCGGTACGACTGGTGTCACAGGAATTATGGGTGTCACTGGTGCCACAGGTATCGCTGGTGAAACCGGACCTACAGGTGTTATCGGTACGACTGGTGTCACAGGAATTATGGGTGTCACTGGTGCCACAGGTATCGCTGGTGAAACCGGACCTACAGGTTTTATCGGTACGACTGGTGTCACAGGTATTATGGGAGTCACTGGCGCCACAGGAATCGCTGGTGGAACTGGCCCTACAGGTGCTATTGGTACGACGGGTATTACAGGTATTATGGGTGCCACTGGGGCCACAGGTATCGCTGGTGAAACTGGTCCCACGGGCGCTATTGGCACGACGGGTGTTACTGGTATCATGGGAGTCACTGGCGCAACGGGCGTTGCTGGTGGAACTGGACCTACAGGTGTTATTGGAACAACAGGAGATACTGGTACAATGGGAGTCACTGGCGCAACGGGCGTTGCTGGTGGAACTGGGCCTACAGGTGTTATTGGAACAACAGGAGATACTGGTACAATGGGAGTCACTGGCGCAACAGGCGTTGCTGGTGGAACTGGGCCTACAGGTGTTATTGGAACAACAGGAGATACTGGTACAATGGGAGTCACTGGCGCAACAGGCGTTGCTGGTGTAACTGGACCTACAGGTGTTATTGGAACAACAGGAGATACTGGTACAATGGGAGTCACTGGCGCAACAGGCGTTGCTGGTGTAACTGGACCCACCGGGGTTGTCGGTACTGCGGGCGCTACTGGTGCAACGGGTTCTTCAGGCCAACAGGGCAGTTCGGGCGACATAGGCCTCCAGGGTTCCACCGGCGCAACTGGCCTCATTGGAATTCAGGGTCTGCAAGGCGACACAGGGCAAAATGGAAGTACGGGTGCATCGGGTGTCGTGGGACTTGATGGTATTGCTGGTGCGACCGGTATCACAGGCGTCACTGGAGTTACGGGTGGCACAGGAGCGACCGGTATCACAGGCGTCACTGGAGTTACGGGTGCAACTGGTGTTTCGGGTGTTCAAGGCGCAACAGGCGTCACTGGAGTTACGGGTGCAACTGGTGTTTCGGGTGTTCAAGGCGCAACCGGTGTTTCGGGTTTTCAAGGCGCAACCGGAGTTACGGGTGTTCAAGGTTCACCCGGCATTAGTAGTCTCCTCTCGGTTGTCACTTATTACGAAGGCTCCACCGGAATTACAGCACCTACGGGTACCAAACGTATGATTGTTAATATGGTGGGTGGTGGTGCTGGTGGATCTTCGTATTTTGGTGACCTTTTAGATATAGATATCGCCGGTGGCGGCGGTGGTGCCGGTGGTGCCATTATTCAAACCACTCTACCAGTTGGTTCGCCTACAAGTGTCATTACGATTACCGTGGGCACTGGTGGTGCTGGTGGTGTATCCGATTTTACAACTTATATGCCTGGCGGACCCGGTGGTGATTCCAAGATTGAATATGGAACATATTCAATAACTGCCTATGGTGGACGCCCATCCTTAGGCAACAGTTCATTGACTCAAAAAGATGGTGGTGCTGGGGGTGGTGTAATGATTACACGACCTGGAAGCGTTTTCAATGAAGTTGGCGGTGATGGCGGTGTCGCCGGACCAACCCCAACAAACGGGTCCAGTCCACCAATGACGGAAGTCTTCCCGGCTATAATTGGTGGTGCAGGTGGTGGGTGTGGTGCGTACCGTAAACTTAGTTTACCCACAGATGTTCGAAACAATTCTGTTGGTGGATTTGCATTCACTACTTCGAGTCCAATAACAACCCTGTCTGAAATAAACGCCGGGTCGGGTGGATCATCTGCATTTGGCCTTGGTGGTGCACGCATTCCAGAGTCAATACCTGGGTTTGGTAGTGGTGGCGCTGGCGGCCAACTTGGAGGCGCTGCTTACTATGACGGCCAGGCAGGTGGAAATGGATTTGTATCCATCGAATTTTATTCATGAAATATTAATTAATAATAGCCAATTATAGATTTGTTCCTGTACGACCCACGCAAATAGAAATTAAATACTTTAAAACATAAAAGACCAAGCAATCGTTGCGACAATAAATATCAATGCATTCGTCGAACATACAAACAAAATAAAATAATTATTTAACATTGCAAGTGGCACATAAACGTTTATTAATTGAATTTCGGTAAAACATCTATGATGCTTAATGGTAAAAGATAGTTGTCGCCAGCAACGAATCATTGTTGGTTACAATATATATATATATATATATATATATCGACAATAGTACACAATACACGCAGCGCCATCACTTCCACAACATGTACCGAGCAGAGTCATTCAAACACTGGGGATCGATTGCAAATGGAATGCCCCCACAAACCAATCGAACGACACAACCAACAGCATCATCCAATTGTACAAACTGTATGACACTATGTGATTGTAAAGATCACTGCCACAAAAAGAGCCACAAAAAGAAACTCAAACACATGGGAGCCACAGGCGCCACGGGCCCCGAAGGACCACAGGGAGTATCGGGCATTCAAGGCGCAACAGGTGCTACTGCGCCGTCGTCTGTTTATATTAAACAGACAGTTCGCGCAGCCACATCCACACCTCTGCCACCAAACATTGTGCTCGACTCAACACAAATCATTCGTGGTTCTGCGAATGCAAATTTGAACACACTGGGTGGCATAGATGGGGTCGACACACTAGAAACAAATGATGAGATATTGGTCAAAGATGAACCTTCTTCGAATCAAGTTCTGGCAAGTAGTTCTACGACAAATGTACAATCACTACCGCCGGGCACTGAGAGCATCGCTAACGGAATTTATCGTATTGTTGATCTGGGAAAAGACGCCACGAATACCTCGATTGGTCGCCCGTGGGTCCTTGCTCGATCGCTCGACGCAAACACAAATGCACAAGTACAACGCGGATCATTTGTCGCAATCAATGAAGGTGTGACCAACAGTGGAACATCCTGGATTATTCTAACACCAAACCCGATCATTCTGGGCCAGACACCGATCCAATTTGGCGTGTTCGGATCGCCGTTGATCATTCCTCCTGGGGAAATGGGTGCAACGGGAGCCACGGGAGCAACCGGTATGGCAGGACCCCAAGGCCCAATGGGTAATACCGGTGCGGATGGTCTTGTTGGAGGCACAGGCGCCACTGGTATTCAAGGCGTTTCCGGAATACAAGGACCTATTGGCGAGACGGGTGTTCGGGGCGAAACCGGAGCCTCAGGGATTTTCGGCGTAGCGGGCTCAACTGGCGCTACAGGGGGCACCGGGGCGACGGGATCTGTTGGAGAAACTGGACCAGCAGGTATCGTTGGAACAACTGGCGTGACAGGAGCAACAGGATCCGCGGGGGCGACGGGATCTGTTGGAGAAACTGGACCAGCAGGTATCGTTGGAACAACTGGCGTGACAGGAGCAACAGGATCCGCGGGGGCAACGGGACCAACCGGTGTTATCGGCACAACAGGCGTTACTGGAATCATGGGTGTCACTGGTGCAACAGGTGTCGCTGGAGAGACAGGACCAACCGGTGTTATCGGCACGACGGGAGTCACCGGAATCATGGGCGTCACTGGTGCAACAGGTATTGCTGGAGAGACAGGACCAACCGGTGTTATCGGCACAACAGGCGTTACTGGAATCATGGGCGTTACTGGTGCAACAGGTATCGCTGGAGAGACAGGACCAACCGGTGTTAGAGGCACGACGGGAGTCACCGGAATCATGGGCGTCACTGGTGCAACAGGTATCGCTGGAGAAACAGGACCTACCGGTGTCATTGGCACGACGGGAGTCACCGGAATCATGGGCGTCACTGGTGCAACAGGTATCGCTGGAGAGACAGGACCAACCGGTGTTATCGGCACAACAGGCGGTACAGGAATCATGGGTGGCACTGGTGCAACAGGTGTCGCTGGAGAGACAGGACCTACCGGTGTCATTGGCACGACGGGAGTCACAGGAATCATGGGCGCCACGGGTGCCACAGGCGTTGCCGGTGAAACTGGACCTACAGGTACTATAGGCACAACAGGTGCTACTGGTATTATAGGAGCGACTGGCGCCACAGGAGAAGCGGGAACAATCGGGTCGTCTGGATCGACGGGAGCAACAGGATCCATCGGAGAGTCAGGTGGTCAGGGCGCAACGGGTCCAATGGGTCTTTCCGGAGATACAGGGGCCACTGGCAACACCGGTATCATTGGTACCACTGGTGCAACGGGTACAGCCGGCAAACCGGGTGTTCAAGGAGTTACAGGTGCAACCGGTCCGACAGGTGCACAAGGAATCTCAGGGATTGCAGGTTCACAGGGATCCACCGGCGCTACAGGAGTTGTTGGTGTACAAGGCGCGCAGGGACCACCTGGCGCCACGGGAAGTCAGGGTGTGATTGGCGTTAATGGCGCCACTGGTGCAACTGGACTGCAGGGTACTGCTGGTGCAACCGGAATAAGTGGTGTGCAGGGCGCCACAGGGGCTACAGGCATTCAAGGCACACCTGGCATCAGCAATTTGATTTCCTTTGTCAAGTATACCACTGTTACATCAGGAACTACAGTAACACCCCCGGCTGGGGCAACTAAGATGGTTGTAAATTTGGTGGGTGGCGGTGCGGGCGGAACATCATACAGCGACAATGGAGCAATCTCTGTATGTGGTGGTGGTGGCGGCGGTGGCAGTGCTATCATCGAAGCAACAATTCCCATTTACGATGCTACTAAAACGATAACAATAAAGGTTGGGGGTGGTGGTACCGGAGGTTCCGCTGCGGCACCATTTGGCATTTCGCGGCCGGGTCTCACCGGTGGCGAGTCGTCGATCTTATACGGCGCCTATAATGTGCGTGCGTTCGGCGGCAACCCGGCACCAGGTGGCAACGCAGGTGATGGTTTCCAACTGGGTGGTGGCAGTGGTGGGTCAACCAATGTGAACAGTCAAATCGCATCGGGTGGAGCAGGTGGCGTTCCAGGCGCAAGTGCCACGGACGGATCAAGCCCAGCCGCATCGGTTCCATTTCCATCTGCACTCGGTGGTGCAGGAGGTGGCTGTGGTGGATTTATAAATACCGATCTAGCCATCTCTAGAAACTATACAAGGGGTGGATCCGCATTTTCAACACCGCAACCACCATATTCAGCCGCATCTGATATAGGTGGTAGTGGTGGTTCATCGGCGTTCGGAATCGGGGCCGATAGAGGTTCCGCGCCTGGCTTTGGTGGTGGTGGTGCCGGTGGTTCGATTAATCTAGGCCACGCAGATGGGTTTAAGGGTGGTGATGGTTTTGTATCCATTGCATTCTATTCATAAATCTATCTATAAATGTGTCCTGACTTGATAATCACGATAAATAACACAATCTCTTAGATCGTATTTGATTAAAGGTCAAGAAACAAACATTATTGATAACAACCACAATGATACACGATATTTTTGGTTCCGTATATTCAAATAAAGAATAAAAATATTATACACATGAAAAGATATCATATAGTCATTTATTATGACTCTTTTATATCTTAGCAACATCCGCTGTTTATGATTGGTATTTGATAAGACATACTTGCCAAATAAATAAATAGCAAGCATAATATCAAAAAAGTAAACACAGATTGTTGTGTTGGCATCATTATTTGTCACAACAAGAAGCATTGCATCTATATTACAACACTCAACAATGTATCATTCCCGCGCGAATCATGTGCAACATACCAAGCAGATTAATTATTTTAAGGATAATCAAAATACTGGTATAAATTATCTCTCTACAGATGAGATATTGCAACAAAAATTCATCACCGACATGATTCAACGATCACGTCTATATTACAAATACAAACAGCATCTTCTTGTGTATGATATTTTGAAACATATGTTGCCCAAGAATTGCCGGAAGCGAAAATTGCGTGCTCAAAAATGCGCTTATTACAAGACAGAACTAAACACACTGGAATGTCGTGTCTGGAAACAATATTTTGGAATGGATATCTCAAAATACGGGTTTTTAACCATTCCAGACAGTTTCAATCAACGAACACAATGGTTAGATGATCATGTTCCACCCATCGTGTTGGACAAACACACAGAGTATGGTGTCAAAGTATTATCAACATATCTTATGTAATTATGAATTAAACCATTTTACTATAATATTATAAACATAAATCATTGATTCTATCGGGTAGGATAGTCTGGTATGTCTATTGGATATTAGACATTTATCCCGCTTCTACTATATTGTGTGTATTTTTCCATGAATGAATGACTTCAATTATTATTCTCTCTCTTCAAGAGGCATACATTTTCCATATTTAACACACATTTGTTCACTTGCCTGATGACAGTCTTCGATCATTTGAATGGCCTGATCCAGGTCTACAGGCAAAAACACTTCACTTTCCAGTTGAACCGTTCCAAGTAGCATGTGTGTGCATGATTCCAAGTATTTATTATCACGATTATTATATGACTTAGGTAAATCAACAACACAAGAAACAACAAATCTAATTCGCAATTTAACACACGCAGACATTCAACAGCAAACATCATTCTGTCGATACAATTACTTTAATAACATCGGTTAGCGGATGTAATTACTCTAATAACATCGGTTAGCGGTGTAATTGCTTTAATAACATCGGTTGGGGTGTAATTGCTTTAATAACGCGAAGTTAACAGAATAATTATTCATATACATACTTTCAGAAGAAAGATATCAACAAAAGAACTGGGTAATGAAGAACATATTTTAGTTACAACAGAGAGATGCACACCACCTCAAAGTGAACTTGTTCGACTTGATAATTCTTGTTATGGACAGTTACTGCGCATGTCATAAATAACTATAATTGAGAAAACGAATCTATCACAACACTATGATAAATTATGTAGCAGTGATAATATAACTCGAGATATAGTATGTACCACGGTCATTAACCAATCATGTGCACATGTATTTGTTGCACCAATCTAATAACTCTTTGCAAATCAGGGATACTATAACAAATAATACTTGGTACGTTAAAACACATAGTTACTGTTATTATATTCATTCTTTAATCCCATTATGCATACCTCGAGTTATACGTACGTATTCATTTGTATGTCCTAAAATAAACCAGATTATTATTTGCTACCAAACAAACGACATTGTAACAAGTGTGTATACTTCTTTATTTTAACTTGTTGATATTTTTGTCCATATAAAGGAATGAATCATCTTCTGCCAGTGGATATTATCAAAACTATTATTGTTCACTTTGGTGCGACTTATGAACCTCTATTCCGTCACACATGCCACCTGTGGTCGGATCTGTTAAGAAAGCCAAATACACAAACATCGTCATCTACCGTCGTGTCGCACCGCCAACAATCTGCTTCTTCGAAGCCCTTGTGTATCGCCGATATTGCTTTCCGTGGTCAAATTCATCTTATAGAATGGATCTCCCAGTTGTGGGAAAAATACATTTGTTCGCTACCTAGTGATAGGCCCGAGTCACATTGGCCTGCGTACCAGATCATGTACTCTGCTGTGCGCGGTGGTCATGAATCAATTATGCGACTTTGTCGTGATAAATATGGCTTGTCTACTGTAGGCTATGGTATGATGATATTAGCGGCCACTCATGATCAAAAGTCCATTGTGCGCCTTTGTTATGACGAATGGCGTATTCGTGAACTCTGGGTTATAAATGAGTCTATGTGCGCGGCGGCATCCGGTGGATATGAATCGATATTAAGACTTTGTCATGACGAGTATGGCGCCGATAATGTAGAACAAGCAATGAGTGACGCGGCGTTCCGTGGCCACGAATCGATCGTGCGGATTTGCCACAACGAATGGAACGCAACGGATGTAAATCGAGCGATGGCGGATGCAGCCCGTGGTGGCCGCGAACATATTGTCAGGCTCTGCCATGATGAATGGGGCGCTACAAACGTACAACAGGCCATTAAGGAAGCATTATTATACAAACATGATCATATTGTTCGTCTTTGTCGTGATGAATGGGGATCCTCAGACGTAGAGTAAAATGTGGCACCCACCCTACAATAATGTTCAAATACATGTCCTGCCATGTAACCTCAAAGTACATTTGGACCACGGGACCGAGTTTCTGCACGAATATTATAATAGATTTTTAAGTTCTCATAATAAATACACAGAACATGTAATTATCTATATATATTTTGGTCGCGTCATTTTTAGTTAATCCTGTCTCAATGAAGAATGTCCCAATGTTTTTGCAAATTTCTTACTTTGAGGTTATGTGGCGAGACCTGTAAATACAAATAGTTATTTATTTCCGATAGTTATGTGTAGTTAGAAAGACTAGTCGCCGCTGGTGTCGTACCACTATTTGTACAGTGATGATAATACACGCGGGCAATAAATATAGAGATATATACAATTGTACAGATAACATTTATTATCTATAATCCCAAAAGAAGATATATGTGAAATTGGTTCTCGGTGCGGTATTCGGCACGATCAGAGATGCGTGGGGTGTGAATTTGCATACAATATGGACATTTAAAGGGAGGTGTGTTGGGATTATAAGTAGCCTGAATACGGCCGGTGTATAGCCAGTGTCGAACGCAGCAGGAGCAAAAGCGATGAGAGCACGGTAAAATAACAGGTACACGATACTTTGTGTCCATGTGTTCGGTACATACACAACACTCCTCTTGGTCGGATAGCGCCCATGTTATTGTACCCACTTCAAATTGGTTGGTTGTTGTCATTGCACAGAATCGGATGCAACACAGCGCGAGAGATAATATCTTTTGTAATAACAGAATGGTAAATAGCAGATACCATTGATTATTCCAAAGGTAGGTACAGTATAACACACCACGTCCGATAGACACGACCGCCATAAGTGTATTGTCCTCGTACGTCAGTTGATTATCAATTTCCCAATTCGAAGTGCGAAATACACGAACGCTATTTTGGGATTTACCAAGAAGCATCACTTGTTGTGAACGAGACCATGCAACAGCAAATATTCCAAACAAGATCGATCGTTGAAGAACATCCAGAAAGGAGTGCTGTTCCATGTCAATAATAGAGTAGCAGTAACAGATGCCAATGAGTCGCACCGCGGCAGTATAACAGATCGTATCGAAAATAGTGGCCGTATTCACCATTGTGGATTGTGGTGCGTTGTAGGTATTTATGTCCGTGTCTATATGGGCCAATGAGTAGAATAAAAGAACCACATCGATACATACACCCACGGAGGCCAAAATAAATCGAGTAATCCAGCCATACTCTTGAAGTAACCACATTACTATGGACCAGGTACCGTATGTAACCATGCACGCCATGACTAACATGGGCACTGTATTTAAAAACCCAAACAAATACCATTCGAACGTTCCGCTCTTGTTGGCGTTTACACTTCCGAGAGGGCGGCCATTTGCCAATCTATAAATACACTCCATGATTGTTATTGTATCAATAACTAACGCACACACATATACCTTGTGGTACCAAAAACTATTGAACCGCTTATGTGTGTGTTTTTAACAAGATCAAAGGTCACTCAACTTGAAAATAAATATAAATACATACATATACATTTGACTCGAGAAATAGTCTTACGTAAATGGTTGCTTCTTGGGGGACCTCTGATCAATATTGCAAATGTTGAATAGGTATTTATTATGTCACTATAAGTTATATATATATACTTGCTATATACAAATATAGTGAAACACAAAAACGTCTGTCTGTCCGACATTAGCAGAGCAGTCGTCATAAGGGGCCGTACTTTTCTTTACAAAGACGAACAATGTGGATGTGGCCATTTTTCGCTGCAAATATCATTGCAGTGCCAATGTAAACGGCGCCATATTCCTCGCGACAGAGCCGAACAATATATTCGTGGCAATTTTTTTGCTGCTACAGGTCCCGCCACGTAACCTCAGAGTAAAAAATTTGGAAGAATGTCGCTGCACTATGTATGAAAATAGAATTGACTAAAACGAATATAACCAATCTGTAGATTATGGCGTGTTTCATGTTTTTATGATGAGACAATAAAGTTTTATTGGAGTGGTTGTACAAAAACCTGGTCGCATGGTCCAAGTGTACTCTGAGGTTACGTGGCGGGACCTGTAATATCGTTGTGGTATCAACATTTGTAGCACCCTATTTCTCACGACAGAGACGCACAACATGAATATGGCCGCGTTGTGCTGCAGTCTCCATCGCGTGTATGTCGCGTCGGTTTAAGCAACAAAATGTTTTGGAGTATTTACAGACGGTGGTTGAACCATAGTTAGTGAAACAACCAGGAAAAATAAACAATAATAATGATTACTAATTATACATCGCATCAAATAAGACCGGTACATTACATAAAACGGTATCAAAAGGTCATGCCGTCGTCATTCTCGTCCGTTGGTAAATATTGGTCTGTATCCAATCTTAACACCCAATGTCGGAAACATACTCGGCTGCACATCGTACTTGAATCCACCAATGTCAACTGCTTGACCAAATACTTTTGCAGCCTCATCATTCTTATCCAAAAATCGGAGAGGGTCTACGATTTTTTCTCGGTAGTGCCGCTGTTCTTTTCTTGCTCTTCATCCTCATCCTTTTCTTCTTCGTCGCTATCATCGTCAATATAAACGACGGGATACAATACATATGTGCAAACAATTAATCACTTTGTGCCTTACTGTGGCGCCGATGAAATATACGCAAAAGGTATTAAAAACAAATTTAATTAAAAATACACTAAGATGGTACATAATAACTAATTAATTTATTAGACAGACATTGTAATAGGACTTTGATTTTGCATCCCAAATACGCAGAATACGTTATAATCTACATATTGGTTATGTAATTTTTAGTTAATCTCAGTATATTACATAGTACAGCAATGTTCTTACAAATTTTATACTCTGAGGTGAGACAGCGGAAAACCTATATATTCTTCCAACCACTGGTTTATTATTTACATACATACACACGTTTGTTGTAATTTTGAGATAAACCCGCACACACTGCAAAGAACTCACTGGTCACATGCGGTGCTGCATTCATTCTTGCACAACCGAACAATGTCCACATGACCCTTACCGGCAGCATATGCCATTGCGGTATTAATATACGTGGCACCATATTCCTCCTTGCATAACCGCACAATGTCCATATGACCCTTACCGGCAGCATATACCATTGCGCTATTGATATCCGTGGCGCCATATTCTTCTTTGCACAACCGAACAATGTCCATATGACCCTGACCGGCAGCATGCACCATCGCGGTATTAATATCCGTGGCACCATATTCTTCTTTACACAACCGAACAATGTCCACATGACCCTTACCGGCAGCATGCACCATCGCGGTATTAATATCCGTGGCACCATATTCTTCTTTACACAACCGAACAATGTCCACATGACCGGAACTGGCTGCACATAAGAGCGCATAATCACAGTCACCCACACCATATGTTTCCTTGCAAAGACGAACAATAGACATATGACCCTCACGAGCAGCATACGCCATTGCGGTATTGATGTCCGTGGCGCCATATTCCTCCACACACAATCGAACAATCGGCACATGACCGGAACTGGCTGCACATAAGAGCGCATAATCACAGTCACCCACACCATATGTTTCCTTGCAAAGACGAACAATAGACATATGTCCGTTTCTGGCGGCATTTAACATGGCTCGATTAAGGTCGTGTGGTGCAATGTTACCATACACATCATGACACAGCCGAACAATATTCTCATGCCCACATTCGGCAGCGTATATCAGTGCACTTCCAACATCTGTGGCACCGTACGTATCGTGGCACAAACGTACGATGTGTTCATGCCCGCCCTCTGCTGCACACGCCATGGCTCTGTTTGTGTTGGTAGCACCATATTCTTCTTTGCAGAGTCGAACAATATCCTCATGTCCATGGTTGGCTGCAAAAATGAACGCCCAATCGACTTGAGTGGCGCCATATTCATCATGACAAAGACACACAATCGAAATGTGTCCGCCCTTGGCAGCATTGAACATGGCTCGATCACACACACCATAGTTCTCATATTCAAAACGTAGAATGTGTTCATGCCCACTGCCGCCTGCAGACACTGCCGTAGTGGTTGTGTCATCGCATACGGCGCTGGTGTATTTTTCATAACAAAATCGAACAATCGACTCGTGACCATATGCGGCGGCAGTGATCATGGCCTTGCCGGCGTTGGTGGCGTCATATTTGTCAAAGTAGTGTTGTACTGCCAGCGCATCACCAATCTTTACCGCCTCAATAAGGGTCTTCAACTCCACCGAATTGTTGGTATCATCATGTTGGAATTCTTCCAAAAAATCCACTCTGTGCTTTGAAAAGACACCCATATTGTTGCGCGGATACAAATCACAGGCACAAACTGAGATGTTTTATCAAAAACAGTACAAGAGATTACCACTGGTTTTTTGTCTATTCGAACAAATATGTGAAGGCTGCGGCTTTGCTCGGTCGGGTGCAACAAACATAATCTCGAGATCTATTTGTAACTTACTAATTTTGTATATTATACGCGATACATGCTTCATAACACGTTTTGCAACAACAACGAGTTTTTTATTTAACACACAAACTGCATGAATTAGATATTATCATCTGACATTCATTCTTGTAATAATTTTATAATGTCTTGGTAATTGCTTAATACAGCATAACGCATGGCAGTTGCGTTGTTCTTACTGGCACCATACCGCTCTATACGAAGTCGTACAATCGCTTCATGACCACCAAGCGTAGCACATACCAATGCACGGTACATATCGTCGGCACCGTAGGTTTCTTTACACAATTGTACCATTGCTAATTGACCATTCTGTGCTGCCATTGCTATGGCACCATTAACATCGGTGGCACTATACTCGTCGTAATATAGACGAATAATATGTTCATGACCACCGCTTGCAGCATACGCCATTGTTGAATTAACACTATCGGCACGATATACTTCCTTACAAAGGCGAACAATGGACCCATGACCGCCTTTAGACGCACTACTTATGATCCAGTTAACCTGACCGACGCCATAATCGTCGTGACACAGGCGAACAATATGTTCATGACCAGCCTTCGCAGCCGCCGCAGCAACATCATCCCAATCAACAAATTTTCTCAAGAACCGACGAATCCATTGTAAGACGGCAATATGGCCACGTGCAGCAAACGTGACTATTAATACGTCAAACCCGACCTGTTTGGGGGTTGGAGAACAAGTCCATTGGCGAATAATATGGTTCCAAGTTCCACATACGTATTTAGTCAACACAGTATATTCGCTGCAATAACATGCAAGTATAGTCCATATAATCTCTGGTGGAAGATGATCCATGCTTGTATCTGACACAAACAAGGTAACCACCGCCCAAAACGCTACAAATTCATGATTCTGTCGAACTACAGACTGCTGATATAACTCTGTATTTTTCCTGGCAACTACAATAACTAATAATATACGAGCACTTCTGTGAAAAACTAAGCAAGACCACACGAAATATTAAAAATAACCCATAAACAACTCGAGTTATTTTATTGTGCATAAATGTATATAGCATACATATTAGACCAGCCTATTCTATTTAGTAAAAAGTAAAACAACAATGAACCACAGTTTTGTGTCGTACAAAATTATTATCCGTAAATAATGTAAACCTGAATTAGTTTCTCGTCAATAGATAACTCGAGTTATATTATTTGAGTATGGTAAATATATATAATTTGTGGATCAGTTTGTGCAAGTATAGTAATGTTTTGTAGACCAATAATCTGGATCTATGTATCGTCATACCAGTTTTCGTAATATCATAGGTAGTGTGGCACAATACATTGTTTGCCACCATAGATGAATAACCTCGAGTTTTCTGTACGAATATAAATATTATTGATATTGTGATGCGATAAAAATTGCTTTTATGCAAATCTGTTTGGAGTGTGGAAAAAAAGTAATGTGTCTGAACGAGATTGAAAAGAATGACAACAACGAATAAGCATGACCAAGGAGCACAAAAGAGAGTATCTCTCTTGGAAAAGACAGATTTAACAATAGATGAGGTCAAGCAATGTGCTAATATTGGATGGCGTTTGTATCAAGGTGGTTTGTACGGTGATGCGGCAAAATATTTGAGAAGAGCAGCAAACGAGAATCATCCATTGGCGCAAGAGGTTCTGGTGGATATTTGTTTTCGTGGGTTAGATGGAAAGTCATACTCGTACTACGAATCGGCAATGTGGTACCTCCTTGCTGCACAAGGCGGTGACCCAGACGCAGCGTCGTATCTTGAAGCCGAATGCCCCGGGGTTCTTCAACTAAATGATGCAGAACAACAAATAAATCTTATTGTGAAGATGTGGATATCCAATTCGCCACCGAAATATCTTACAAGACACAGGTTATCAACTACCGGAATGATTCGTTATGCATGAACAACGGACATTATCACATACACGTATCTATTTGGATGAGCAAATATAACAGTGTATATATTGATGGAATAGTATACAAACTATCATAATAAATTGCTATATGGTTATTCTATATTGGTATGAATGAAATGTCTTTTTATTAACTGACTATGTAGTGCGTCATGTGTACATTAATTTATACGCTTCAACTATATTATATTATTGTGCATTACTATCATCAATCATTATTTATTCCCAGATAGGTGTGACTTTTCCCCGGTTGTTTTTATCTTCTATAATGGCAACTCGACCAACATTTACAAAACAACATTACTTTAAACAGTGGTTGACTAAACTGACCGGCACCTACGTTCCCAAGAAACCGCTTGAACCAATAATAACACAGATCAAGCATTATCTGGATTCAAGTTGTTGTACCGACAACGAAGAGTCGACACCAAACACAGGGCGTTGGTATTCAAGAAAGGATATACGCCGGGCAATACGACGGCTAAACATTGATGGACGCTTGGGGTTATATGATTATGATACACATATTCAGGCAGCGTTGACTGGTATTTCTCTTCCAGTATTATCGACAGAACAATATGAACAATGTGTAGTACTAGTACGTGAGCAATTATCAACGACAAGGAGTATTCGTAAACTAGCGGAACAAGTAATCAAACAGGTAGCAATGCCATGGAAACAATCAATTCAGGATGCAGTGGTTTATTGTCTGCATATGGTAAGTCAAGTTAATGCAAGTGGCGCTTCTGTATCGTTAGAAACAGACTCGTTGGAGGAGGCTCGTAATCGATTAAAATGGCTACAAAGTCGTTGGTGGATTCAGAAATCACATGGCGATTATCGTGTCTCTGTTGATGAAACGCCTGTCTTAGATGCGTACATCGTAGAGACTAACAACTCGGATAATCCAACAAGATTTTCCCAATGGACTGCAAAACTTTCATGGGCAGCATTAACACTTGTATAGTGACCAATTTTACCCGGATAAATGTTGCCAAAGGAATCTGTATTCAGTGTATACAGGTCTTGCCACGTAATTTTGAAGTTCTCAAATTCATAAGGACGTCGCTGTACTATGTATTGTATTAGGATTAATTAGAAATAATATAACCAATTATGGCGTGTTCTGTGTATTGGTTATGAGAAAACAGAGTTTTATTACATTGTTTGTACCACAAGAACTTAGTTCAAAGTGTACTCTGAGGTTACGTGGCGGGACCTGTACCTCAATTTTGAGACTAAACTTAATTTATTGGTGAAATATTGAAATCGGTATATATATACATGGTCGAAAATATTTGTTGACATATTAATTTGGCAATGCACTCCATTCAGAATATCTCTTCATTATTTGAATAAAGTACATTACAAATTGTGTTGTAAACACAGTGACGGTATTATCATATATAAAAATAATATGATGGGACTAAGGTGTATGTTACCTCTCGATTTGCATAGGTGTTATATGTATTTAGTATGTTGATCCGTTCTTATATTTCATATTTTAATGAAATATGGTTACATGGACATGCATATCAAACTTAAAACTCGATATTGATGTAATATGATGAAAACCTACATCATTTTTTGCCAAGTATTTGACAAATAATACCCAGAATGAAAATACATTGTTGATTGTTGATAATTACTCTTCAATAATCGATATTAAACAACAATTTATTTGTGTATATAAATCTACATGATGAACAGTTCATCAAGCGAGATACATAAAAATAGCAAGTCTGTTGCTGATGAATCTGTCGAAGATTTTGATGGATATCTTGCATGGGCGATAGCATTTGAAAATGATGATAGTTACATGGTAACCTGTGAATCACATGGGTATTGTGATGATGACCATCAAATACAACGTATTACGACATCAGTACCACATACGTATCAAGAATGGGCATTATTAACTCCGAATGGATTTGAACATTTGAGTGATTTGAAAGAAAAGTTGGAACAGGACTACAAAAATTGTAATGTGCCAGCACAAGTCAACTTTTTACACATAACGCCAATTGACTTTAACAAGTATAATACATATACTCACCGAACTTTACTTTGTGTACATTTTTTGTTTTCGTAATATGTATAGAACTACTACAACGTGAATATTACAATTGTCTGGTCATCATACATAAGAGTAATATTATTAAATAAACAATATTCTCCATCACTTATGACGATCCTGTCTATTTTGGGCCATTTCAGACATGGCGTCAAGCGCGTCAACGGTGGAATCCTGTGGGCCATGGAAAGGATTGGGGCCCCATGATGAATTGAGTCGACGGTCGTTCGAATGCTTGATTTGTTGCAATGTTGCGCGCTCGTCAGCAGTCCAACCGCCTTGCTTCAACATTTCAAACGCAGCAATATCCACACCATTCATCACCCAATGGGTTTGATGAACATTTGAACATCCAGGTTGCATTTGAGGAGCGGTGCCATAATAAGGAGAACGATTACCAGCACCATGCATCATCGACCAGGCATAACTCATGGTTGCCGAAGAGACTGAGATTTTTCTGTCGGCAGATAGAATTGACTGAGAAAGAAGGTTATCTTTTCTACACCAGGATGTGGTGTACAAATAATACCTAACGGAAATTGAACTGGAAGAACACACCACAATGGTCGTTTACTATGTATTGGACAATTTATATCTCGAGATATAACCAAGTCATGTTGATGGGGGGGTATATGATAGTTCGGTACAAGCACAACCCAATATAATGAATAATTACGCAACGAGAGCATTATTTGTAGACACTAAAAATGATTGATATAAATTATTTACATATTAGTATCGTTGGGGTTCGGACAATTTCGCCGTTGGCGCTCTTGTTGGATCAGATAGTTGATGTTTTGGTCTTCATTTAATAATTCATAATCCGGTAATTGACCCATATTGTCGATTATATTGAGTGCAGTCTGTGGGTGCTTCAGTAAGACACGCACTGACCCGATAGATCTTCGTTGTGCAGCGGCATGCAGCGATGTTAACCCACTATTGGATTGTATATTGGGATCGGCTCCATGCACTAATAATAGTTGAACAACTTCAGCGTTATCCTTTTCTGATGCTATGTAGATTGGAGTGGTGCCTTTTTCTGTTGTACAATTGACGATGATATCTGGATGATGCAATAATAGTTGTACAACCTGTGTGTGGCCCTTTTGACATGCGACATAAAGAGGCGTGTACGACCTGAATGTCATGTTCACATCAATCGTTGGTTGCTGCAAAAGGACGCGAACAACATCCACACGATTCATTAGGCATGCTACGTAGAGCGCCGTGCCTTCATTTCCCGCGCGCGAGTTTACCTGAGCACCATGTTCGCAAAGTAATCTGACGACATCGGCATGCCCATGATGAGTGGCAATATACAGTGGTGGATACTTATTGAGCCATAGAGCCCGTGGACCATCAAGCGGGACTGAAACCACCGAGGATGATGCCGCTGATGATAAAATGTACCGAACTACATCTGTGTGTCCATTTTGTGAAGCGACAACCAATGGTGTTGAATCATCACTACTTCGACGCGTCGGATCTGCACCGCATTGATATAAAATACGAACACATTGCCAATGGCCATTGCAGGCTGCAACATATGTAGGTGTAAATCCATGAAATACTTGAGAATCGATAATATCTACCGCATGTCTTTCGCATGATGCTGTTGTTGCAAAATGTCGACACAAGAACTCTACAACAGCGCAATGCCCATGTTGTGCAGCAGTGTACAGTGGTGTCGATGCTTCGTTGCAAGATACAGTCGCATCCGCGTTGGCCTCTTCTACCAAGAATCGAACAACACCAACGTGACCATTTTGAGCAGCACCTTGCAGAGGCGTGTCTTGTTGTTGGTTGCGACACTCAACGTACACATTGACGACTGATGTCAAATATTTAACCACGTGAATATGTCCTTTTGCGGCTGCAAAATAAAGCGCAGGACCTTTGCAGGGGGTCGTCGTATTTACAACATCCAACAGATTCACATCTAATCGCGCCGCAATGCGATTGTAAATCCACTGAATAACGGGCAGTGCGCCTTGATCGGCGGCACAAATAAAGAGTCTGTTGATTCGTTTCAAAAGGGCTTCCCAAGCAGTAGATGCGTCGACATTGTTATTATTACTGGATACTGTTGAACAAGTTCACTGTGCTGTCGTTATTATGTCAACATTTATGCTAACGCGTTCATAATAAGTCTGCAGAAAATAAACGACGAGTAGATCCCGACACAATTTGAGTTGGTCGTGAAGGGTAATGCAATACAAATCTTGACTACCACCATAAGGCTGTGTCGTGGTTTTGTTAATTCTCTTCTTTAAAGGATCAATGACACCGCTCCAACGACCGAGACTCCTTAACATACTGTCGTTTTTCGATTCAATAGAGTTTGATGGTGGTGTTGCTGACGACAACGTGAACCTCGAACAAATATGTCGTGACACATATTGTCTATGCAGAATCGGACATTTAAAGAACGCGTCGATTTTACGGCAAGTCAACTGTAGTGTGATGAGATCCGAAAAATCAACACACAAGATAATGGAGCATATCACCTCGTCGGGTAGTTGTAACAGCAGCGATGAGAATTCGCATGCATCAGTTAGTGGTGATAATGACAACTTATCTGTTTGTTGTGATAATAAAGTTGTAGAAAGTGGTAATTGTTGTTGATTCATAAGTTGCTGGTTTTTCGTCCTTGTCCAAGTTTAGTGAAATTTGCAGTCTAACCAAATAAATAATATTGTATGAGATTCCTCTTCGATACCGTGAAGCAAAAATAACTCAACCTGCGATCAATACATCCCCATGAAGAACCCTTTTCTTTCAGTATCTCGAGTCAAAAAATTAATTAACCATATCCCCTAAATACAAGTAGTTCGGCGCAGATAATGTATTCAATGTTATTATTCGAATGAATTGTTACTTATTGCTTTGGTAAAAATTACTAAAATAATCATATATATATTCTCATTATATATACGTCCCACCACGTAACCCTAGAGTAAACCGGGATCATGTTACCAGGTTTATGTGCAAACACTGTTATAAAATTTTGTTTTCTTCTTGCAAATACACAGAACACGCCGTAACCTACATATTGGTTGTAATATTTTTAGTTAATCTCAATACAACACATAGTGCAGTAATATTCTTACAAATTTCCTATTCTGAGGTTACGTGGCGGGACCTGAAAATGTAGAAATAATATTATTGACGATTGTCCACTTATACAAAATTCAGAAACGGAACGGCGCAATTCAAATATAAAAACAGTACAACCCATCGTCCTGTTCTTCAAACGACATAATATGTAACATAATTTACAATGACAGACATACAATTCTCAGTATTGGAGAATAATTATGGGATAAAATTCTGGAACGGCCCGTTGTTGATCAACATGTACCATTAATGTATGAAATACACATAGTAAAGAACCTTGCATTAAGTTGTGGTAAAGAAAAAAATATAAAGAACTATTCCGTATGGTCTTTCGTCCAGGCTACGATGCCCTTTACGTGTGGGGAATTCGTCATACTGCCGAGGCTGCTGCAGCACCTCTCGATTCTGAAATGCAAATAGTGTGGAATGTTATTGAGCAATCTCTTTCACACACGAACACCTATTCAAATAAGAAGGCACCACAATCACGGAATCTTACAATCATTCACGAATTAGACCTCGTCGTTTTGACCCATCCAATCATTTTGTATCAATCAATCAGTGGTCATGGAGCACAAGGAGCGCAACTGTATTTTCAGAAACATTTAAAATCACGTATGGTTCGACCCATTATTTGGTTTTATAATGCTTCTGGAAGTGTGAAAAATGATTATACCATGGTGATAAAGCGGTATAGTGAAATTATTGCGGACACGAAAATCATATTTGACGTTCGGACTCGGCTAAACACGAAGTCAATTGTAGAAACAATACGACAGGAGCAGCAACAACAGTTACTACGAGTTTATCCGGACCAAGAAAGATTAGATAATTTAAACCACCTGTTGGAATGTATACAACAGGAAATTTAACTACAGGTCCCGCCACGTAACCTCAAAGTAAGAAATTCATAAGAACGTCGCTGTACTATGTATTGTGGTAGGATTAATTAAAAATAATATAACCAATGTGTATATTATGGCGAGTTTTGTGATTTGTTATGAAAACATAAAGTTTTATTATAGTGTTTGTATAAAAACTTGATCAGAAACAGGTCCCGCCACGAAACCCCAGAATAAACCTTAAACATGTTACCAGGCTTGTGTACAAACACTGTAATACAATATTGTTTTCTTATTACAAACACACAGAACATGCCATAATCTACATATTGGTTGTAATATTTTTAGTTAACCTCAATACACTACATAGTGCAGCAACATTCTTACAAATTTCCTACTCTGAGGTTACGTGGCGGGACCTGTAGTTAAAGTGTATTCTGAGGTTACGTGGCGGGACCTGTACAAAAAAAAGGTTTTATGCACATATTCTTTATTCTATGTTGTAATAGCAATCCATGACTTGCATAACACAATAATAATCGTCCACAAATCCGGTTATGATAAAATAATGAAAATTTGGAGGTTCCATCGTAAAATATTATAATGTCACAATATATAAAGTTTGGCGTTATAAACGCACCGAATCAAATATTTGGTGCGCATCACATCAAGGTGGATTTCTGGCATCAGATTGTCCAACCAGAAAATTAATGGTCTAAAATGTCATACTGCAAGTTATTAAAAGAAGAAATTAAATTTGCTACACGACAGCAGGTGGTACAACATGGATCATCCCAAACTCAGAACTGCGATTCCGGTTTCGACTGCCAATGTATGCCACAAAGGCACAGAGAAGTTATTGGTGCCACAGGCGCAACTGGTCCTCAAGGTTCTTCCTCATCTGGGGCAACAGGCTCTACCGGAGCCACAGGTGTTGCTGGTCCGCCCGGAGTTAAGGGCTCTTCCGGATCGACAGGCGCAACGGGCCCACAAGGCGCGTCTGGTTTAGGTGGAAACACGGGGGCTACAGGTCACTTTGGCCACACCGGAGCAACAGGTCTTGTTGGATCGACTGGGCTTACGGGGGCAACAGGTCCACAGGGTGTATCTGGTATGCGCGGTGATACGGGATTTACAGGAAGCACAGGCTTACTTGGTGCCACAGGCTTCCCAGGGTTACCGGGCACAACTGGTGCAACTGGCCCGCAAGGTGCGACAGGCAGCCCGGGAGGTGCTACAGGCGCGACGGGGCCCGAAGGACCATCAGGAGTTGCAGGACAAACCGGACCTGTTGGAGCAACGGGTTTTACTGGGGGAACCGGTGCCGCTGGTGCAACTGGATCGATTGGAGAGACTGGCGTCGTGGGCGCTGTCGGTGAAACAGGTGCTACTGGATTACCTGGTATTGTCGGCGAAACAGGCGCCACTGGACTTGAAGGTGGTGTTGGTGCAACAGGTATTACGGGGCCTCAAGGCAACTCTGGCATCACAGGAGACACGGGTGTAACGGGACCACAAGGGAGCACTGGTACTGCAGGCAGCACAGGGGATACGGGTGCTACTGGATCGGCCGGGGAAACTGGTGCCCAAGGAAATACGGGTATTGTAGGTGAGATCGGTGCAACAGGATTAACCGGAACGACAGGCGCAACGGGATCACAAGGATTAGCCGGAACAACAGGCGCAACAGGACCGCAAGGCACAGGCGGTAACGTCGGTGCTACAGGTGCATCAGGTGTGTCAAATCTAATTTCTGTATTCATTGATTCCCGAGACTTGACACCGTTACCACCAATTCCGGTTGATATTCCGTCTAACGCCAGATTTATGGTTGTCACGTTAGTCGGTGGTGGAGGCACAGGCGGTACGAATAATAGTGCTGCAGCAGGTGGTGGCGGCGGTGGCGGTGGTGTGGTTGTAAGATATCCCGTCGCTGTTGCTATTCCAGGGCCAACGACGTTTACTTTAGCCGTTGGTGGTGGTGGCGATGCTACAATCGCGGGTCAATCCGGAGGCGACACGACATTTACTTACACAGATTATGTTATTATTGCTTATGGAGGAAAGGGTGGATCGACTGCTCCGTTGAATACGACGGGCGGTACAGGTGGTGCTGGTGGTGATGTACAATTACCGGACATTACTCCAAACCTGGCAGGCGGTACTGGAGGTGTCAGCGCCACAACAGGAAATCGTGGGCGTATCTCTTACTTTGCAGTTTCCGGCGGTGGTGGTGGCGGTGGTGGAACAGCAATTGCACCTGGTGGTGGTAATAGTTCTGCAGGCGGATCACCAGCAACATCCACTACCGCAAACAGCGCCGGTGGTGGAGGAGGAGGGTCTGCTTTTGGAAGTCCTGGTGCGTTCAATTCTGGTGGCGGTACTGTTACTCCAGGACAACGTGGAGGCGGTGGCATTGGCACAGGTGGAAACAGTATCAATCTCCGAACCGACGGTGGTGGTGGTTATGCCGAAATTGAGTTTTGGACATAATAAATATTACTCTTCAGATATATAGAAATATACACTCACATAATAGGTTGGTTTATTTTCAGGAATGTCATGATGCATCCCACTGCTGTAACAAATGAACAATACACAGATACCCAGCACTTCTTGCCCTTGCAATGGCATTCTTGAATTTTTTGGCACCATATTCTTCTTTACACAATCGAACAATATGTTCGTGACCTCTCTCTGCAGCAAATGCCATGGCCCTATTGACGTAATCCGCGCCATATTCTTGAATACACAATTGAACAATATGCCAATATTACCACATTAAGTCCTACACACAGTATTATTCAACTATATTGCACCTCGAGATACGTATTTCCCAATTTCTTTCTTTTTCCCAGCATCCTCATTATTATTATGTATTACTTTTTGTATTATCTATTTATTACTAATGATATTACACGAAGCACATCAACTCGCAACACACGCGCATGTTAAGATGATATTTGATCTCCTTTCTTCTGACATCATACGCATCATTGTCGATTACTACGGTGCCCCGTACCGTCCTCTTTTCAGCAACACATGTCGACTCTGGCGCCAACTATCATTCAAACCCTCTTCCGCTTTCGGAGGATGCATTTCCTCACTTCGCTTGACAGATGTTGCCTATCGCGGACATCTTCCTATCCTGCAATGGATCCATACTTTATACGCCTATCGTACAATAGCACAGACACATATTTCCTGTTCAAAACGGTCCGCCGACGACATTATGGCTCTCGCGGCTCGTGGCGGTCATGTAAACATTGTGCGCCTCTGTCATGATGAGTGGGGTGCCTTTGATGTGGACCGAGCCATGATCCATGCGGCTGCAGGTGGTCACGAACATATTGTTCGCCTTTGCCATGACGATTATGGTGCTACAGATATGAATCGGGCCATGCTACACGCGGCTCATGGCGGTCATGAACAAATTGTACGGCTTTGTCATGATGAATATGGGGTCACCGACGCGAATATGTCTATGATAGAAGCGGCTGAATGCGGCCACGAACACATTGTTCGCCTTTGTCATGATGAGTATGGTGCCGACGATATGAATCGCGCTATGGCATTTGCTGCCGCAAATGGCCATGAACATGTAGTTGCATTATGCAAGTCATGGATTGCTGCAACATAGAATATATAACGTGTGTCAATAAAAGGACCGTTCTTTTATAAAGTATAATCTGTGCCATATGATCTTTTGGCTGAAACATTTTAATCAAGTGGTCAATATTTGTGCGCAATACACCTTGAGTTATCATATCACAGGTTCTGCCGCGTAATCTCAAAATAGGAAATCCACAAGAACGTTATTATACTATGCAATATAACAGGATTAACTAAAGATAACATAACCAATGTGTAAATTATGGCGTGTTTTGTGTATTTGTGATGATAAAACGAAATTCTGTTGCAGTGTTTATACATAAACCTGGTTCCATAGTCAAAGTGTACTCTGAGGCTACGTGGCGGGACCTGTATATAAATTTGTTCGAATTAATAACTCGAGTAGTAATTACGCAGATATATTGTTGAATAAGGTTGTAATTGTTATTATTATTGTATTGTTTTTGGCGTGTATGTGGATAATAATATTATATAATATATTATTTTAATATTGAATGTACAACTCGAGTTGTATATATATGTCGGATAAGGGATGTATTGGTATTAGTTGCATGTTTAGTAGTAACATGTGCTTGGTGTAAGTACGGTACAGGTCCCACCACGTAACCTCAGAGTACACTTTGACTATGTGACCAGGTTTTTGTACAAACATTATTACATATATATATATATATATTAGGTATTGTTTCCCCACAATAAAACACGATTATTTGCACATGTACATGGAACTTCTTGCAGAATAGTCACAGCGATCCCAGTAATTTCCGATATTCTTGTTGCCAAATTTTCAATTTGAGTTTGGGATAGTCGATGTGCAGTAATAATACCACGCTTGGCATGACGAACAACATGTTCCAATAACGCATCGAGGGTCGAGTCGTAGCAGTCGGTTAGACCAAAATGAGATATAACCAAGTCGTAAGCGCCTCGATTTTTCTCATCATCATTAGCACCATTTCTAATCAGTTCATACCATTTATCTTGATCCGTGTAGGTAAAGCGGACCTTGTCTTGCAACACATGCAATGGCATGGATGATTGTGGCGTGTCAAAGATGCGGTGCAGATATTTTTGCGTCAAACGTGCCGCGGCACCGAGATCGAATATGGAGTACCGATGAATATGATTTGAAAATAATGCCAACATCATATAACACAAACCACCATACCCCGCGCCAATCTCCGCAATATTCCACGCTCTTGTTGGTGTGCTGGAACAACTGCTATCTAATTTTGGAAAGTAATCTCTAATTTGTGCACATTGTGTCATGTATCGTAGTGTGCTTGGCGATGCGTTGCAACAGTAGTATGGTATTGCTGTTGTTGTTGTTGTTTCATCCACCAACTCTTTGTCAACTATAAATGGATGTGATTCAATGTTCATAGGTTGACCTATTTGATCGTTGCGAACGAGTGTATCAATGATCTCTCGTTGTCGAAAGACATGATACTTGGATGCATACCGATCAAACACATCTTTGTATAATCGTGCGATATGTGATGATAAATGTTCAAGAACACCACGATAATTGTTATCGCGCTTAAATGTATCAAAATTATGATCATATCTTACAGCGAGTTCACAAGAGCGCTTGTACGGCATTGTGTCGGACGCAGACGTTGCCGCCTGTATTGATTTATTTGTCAATACTAATCGAGAAAAGGCGCTCGATTGTGGCATAGATGCCAATGAACGCTGATGATGTGCCAGCATTAGAAATGGCAACCATTCCTGATATGTCACAAATGACCAGCGCCAGCGTGCGTCGATGCATGATAGCATATTTCGCCGCATGTGCAATCTCTCTTCACGACTCATGTCGCGAATAAGCCGCAGTATTTTGGCGAACCCATCTACCAATGATGACGATTGCGACGACTCTGTTACCGCGTCGTGTGGTTCTATAATGTATCCGTTCCATCCATGTTTAATAATCTCGGACGCAATACCAACGTTTGTGGTCACGGCGATAAGTCCACGACCGCCTCCTTCGATAAGTGACATCGGATTGCCCTCTGCGTGAGATGTGCACAACACAACATCCGCTGTTTGGGCGTGCTTATCGTACCACACATCCATCTCTTCAAACGTCATTTGTCGATCCGGTCCAAGTATTTCAATACCCTCATCATGCAGAGTATCCCGTAAATGATCCACAATCCACAGCCGTTTAAGGTCATACGCGTGTCGCGCACGATTCGGAGGGGTACCAATAAGTACTTTTAGGGTATTCTCATTGTTGCGGACATAAGAATAATTGATTATATCCATTATATTGGATGGCAGCGCTGGTACTGTTGAATCACTTTTTAGTTTGGTTTCCATAGTCTTTAATCGTGCCAATGCAGCGTCGACAACTTGGTCGTTCACACCACAGTGGGTCGCCATTACGACCACCACCGAACATTGTTCTGCAGAAAATTGACGCTGTAATAGATGTTTTGCCTGTTCCGATACACATCCAACGACTGGTGCATTTTTAACAAACCAGTCCATCAATGTTGGCGAAATAACGGCGGCACCATTTAATAGCGCGTTGACTTTATGTTCAGTTACCCAGGGCTCATTAATGATACCGTAATCTGCCCAATCGGCGACATCCATTGAAGTGAATTGCACAATACTATGAACACCAAATACAATTCGCTCATGCAACTCTGCAAGAGGCGATCCTTGTGAAGCCATTATAGATTGCTTCCAGTCCCACTCTGGAACATAAATGACATCATACGATTGCCACTTCTCTTTCGGTACGTTCCTGGTTGCGCCTCCACACCCATGGTACACATCTGCAATATGACCGTGTTCATTTGTGCGGCGGTTGATGCATTCAGCGACTGCGTACGCAATGCGCCCAAACGCCCAATTAACATCTACCACAAAGGCAATATGCATGGAATTGAACAAATGAATGAATAGTATCCGGTTCCAAAACACTGTATAGATGAATATAGAGACACTAACAAAAAAACATATTAATTAACACCAACCCAAAATATAATAACATTTAAGTATCATAATAATACGATACCTGTTTCATTCTGAAATTTAAATGATACAAATATAATGAATCAGTATCACATAAAAGTTAGACATAACACAAAAACTACAGGGTTTCGAATATGGAACCCCGACGGACTATATATATATATACTCAGACAGAGTAACCACATAACTATCCATGTATGGGTCTGGGTCTTATCAATAAATAATTGTTTGGTGTGTATGTGTGGTGGATGTATAACTCAAAATAATATATGAGATATTTAATTTAATATTTGTTGGAATAGATACCTCGAGTTACAGTATGAGGGAATAAATATATCTTCTTGCAACAATGTCTGTATATAGGAAAAGAGAGAGTGTGTAAACATGACATGGTGTTGACTTGTGCAAAAATGTAATAAAAGCAATCATGTGTGTGGGAGTGACTATTTAATTGTACGAGTAGATGTAACTCGAGTAATATATTTATGCTTTGATGTATTGTTTCATGATGGGCGAATTCGTAAGTTCCCCGATTAAAGGAGACTTTATTGTATTTTGTGATGTTATCATATGGTTTTGCTAAAGCAGTGCGTGTTGGTGAATGATGTTTAATCTACTTTCTTCGGACATCATACGCATCATTGTCGGTCACTACGGTGCCCCGTACAAGCCTCTCATTCGTCACATCTGTCGCCTTTGGCGTCAACTATCGTCCAAATCATCTCCTTCTTATTCCGATAGACATATCCCCTCGCTTCGTTTAACCGATATCGCGTATCATGGACATCTGTCTATTCTACAATGGACTCATACTCTGCGTACACACCTCACTGTAGCGTTGTCACATGACACCTGTTCAAAATGGCCTGCTAACCATATCATGTCTCATGCGGCTCGTGGTGGACACGAACACATTGTTCGTCTCTGTCATGAGGAATATGATGCCACAAATGTAAATTGGGCCATGGCAGAGGCGGCTGAACATGATCACGTAAACATTGTTCGTTTATGTCATGACGAATGGGGTGCCATTGATGTAGAATCTGCCATGGTATATGCGGCCTGTGGTGGTCACACTCACATTGTACGCCTCTGTCATGACAAATATGGTGCTACAAATGTGGATTTAGCCATGTCTTTTGCAGCCCGTGGTGGTCATGAACATATCGTGCGCCTTTGTCATGATGAATATGGTGCCACCAATGTGAATTGGACCATGGCCAAAGCGGCTCGTGGTGGCCGTCAACATATTGGGCGCCTCTGTCATGATGAGTGGGGTGCCACCGATGTGAATCGAGCAATGTGTTCTGCAGCCCGTGGTGGTCATGAACATATTGTGCGCCTTTGTCATAATGAATATGTTGCAACTAATGTGAATCTCGGCTTGGCATGTGCTGCTAAAATTGGCCATGAACATATAGTTACCTTATGCAAATCATGGATTGCTGCTGCAACATAGAATATATACAGGTCCCTCCACGTAACCTCATAGTAGGAAATTTGTAAGAATGTTACTGCACTATGTATTGTGTTGAGATTAACTAAAAATATTATAGACAATATGTAGATCATGACATGTTCTGTGTGTTTGTAATAATAATACAAAGTTCTATTACAGTGTTTGTACATAAACCTGGTAACATGGTCAAGGTTTACTCTGAGGTTACGTGGCTGGACCTGTACCATTATTATTAATTAATCAATTACATATAAAACAACTTTATAATGATAGTACAGTTCCGATAGATTAGATTATTTGCCCTTTGCTTCTACTGTTGCGCAATGGCTCGTGTCAACGTGTCGTGATACCGCGCATAGCCGCTGCTGAACTCTTTTCCAGTTGCCAATCGCTGCACGACTTCATTAAGAATGGTTGATGGACATTCGCGCGCCATATTAGCGCACAAATCTCGCAAGCCATTATCGCAAGGAATGTTCATTGTATCCAAAATCAGCGTCACACACTTTTCACGATCATTCAAATACAACTCTGATACAGACGCCACATCCTCCTTGCAATTGAACCAGACACCTTCCACATTGATACTGCCTGGATATGCTCTCGTCGACGAGTATTCGTCTTCAACTTCCAACGGTGTCGCTTGTGATACTGCCATTATTATTAATTTTTTGCTTAAAAGACTTGAATATCGCTAATTACAATACAATAATCAATTTCTTTGACAACTGATCTGTTTGCACACATAGCAGGTACTATATTCATTTTTTTACAATAATTATATTTCTTACATACATTTTATATGTTACGTTTTAATCATATTTTGGACGCTTATATTCAGATACAGGCCCGCCATGTAACCACCCATAGTAAACCTAGACCATGTTACCAGGTTTATGTACAAACACTGTAATAGAACTTTGTTTTCTTATTACAAACGCACAGAATATGCCATAATCATCATATTGTCTATAATATTTTTAGTTAACCTCAATACACTACATAGTGCAGCAATATTCTTACAAATTTCCTACTTTGAGGTTACGTGGCGGGACCTGTAATTTATAGGTGCGCAAAGTCTCGAGACGCGAGTCGCGCGCCATATTTCGAGATTTGCGTATATATATACTTGTGGTGGGTTTATTTGTATTCATTCGTCTTTAGCACTACGTACGACGAACAAACACACTTATATAATATTATAACATGGCGGATACAAACAACACCGCGATCAAAACCACATCGCCTTTACAGCGCTGCCTGCTCGCTGATGTTGGTGATGCTGGTCACTGTGTCGCTCTCGTTGAATTTTGGCGTTTAATCAGCGATCTCATTCACCGTCTTCCTCAACGTGTAACGATGGATACCCCATTGCAGCCTATTGCTCTTGCTCTCGCTGCCATCTCTGATCAACTGTCCTCTTTTACAACTTTTTTTGACGCTTCCGCCTCCAAACGGTCTGAGGCGCATCACAATGCCGGTTACAAGGCGGCGACGGTTACGCTCGCACCAGGGGCTCTGCCATCTGGTCCTTGTGTGGAGAAGGACCCCCTCACTGAGAAGATGGCCAATTTGTCACAGGTGCAAGAACTTTTGGTCCAGATGCGCTCTATCAACAACCTGATCCTCCGCACTATTTTCAACAATGAGTACTCTGCTAGTTGCTCTTCCGATGGAAACCACGATCGTCACAAGTTTCATGCCACACTCCGCATGCAACTGGTCTATCTTGCCTCCATCTTCTCCCTCCTTCACACTTCTTCCCAGCACATTCATGCCCTCGTCTCTTGCGCCTCCGCCCTCTGCATTCACCTCTTGAAGATGGACTAACCCTGTGCCATTTCCACAATTTCCATCTATCTGATTATCAATTACATCATAACATTCTTATCTTGTCAAAACGATAAAATAAAATCCTGTAATTATCCTTCCATTCACAACTACAAGTCCCACCACGTAACCTCAGAGTAGGAAATTTGTAAGAATGTTGCTGCACTATGTGTTGTATCAAGATTAACTAAAATAATATAGTTAATATGTAGATTATGGCGTGTTCTGTGTGTTTGTGATAAGAAGACAAAGTTTTATTACAGTGTTTGCACATGAACCTGGTAACATGGTCAAGGTTTTTACTCTGGGGTTACGTGGCACGACCTGTATTATTATTATTAATTGTCGAGTACGCTCGTTGAGGCCGCGGACAGACTTGGACAATATTATTATCTGTATGTACGCAGATAGTTGAAGAAGAAGAACCAGAAGGGGATTTACCAATCACGTAGAACACGTTCAAGGCTGTTAGTTTCCTGAAAGGTAAATATACCGAATGATATTGGCTTATCAATTTCGAATTCCTTCCGAACGTGATTTTCAATTCCTTGTTTGGTTTTATCTGTCATATAGAACATTGGATGATCTTCCAAATTGAACCACATATCTTCTGGTTCTTGGCAGGTGTGGGCAGGAAATCTCGCCACAGAGTAATCTCTGTGCCCGAGGAATATTGTGTTGCGATATGGATGGCAGTCTGGTGGCGCTGGAAGTGCACCATACACTTTAAACTTGAACACCTCATCAAACAACCGCATCACCTTCAATGTCAACAAACCATCCTTCTCGGCCTCATCTTTTCCAACTATATTGGCCATCGGATGTGGCCTCTTAGAATGTCCACCATACGATTGAAACCAATACTTCTCTGCATACTCTTCCCATAGTTTTCGCAACTCATCAAAATACTCTCTATCGATCAAAAAACCCCACCCAACCACGGCTACATTAGATATTTTTATAGGAACAAGAGAATTGGTCTTTGTTGATACTTGCATTCGATATATCAATTTATCTGTCTATATCTTTGCGCGTGAGTATATCGTTTTAGTAAATATTATATTATATGTACTGATGCGAATCAGAATTTCACCATACTATATTTGATCTTTATATATATATAGTTATTTATGAGACAGGTCCCGCAACATAACCTCAGAATAGGAAATTTGTAAGAATGTTGCTGCACCATGTAGTGTATTAAGATTAACTAAAATAATACAACCAATATGTAGATTATGGCGTGGTCTGTGTGTTTGTAATAAGAAAACAAATTTTTATTACAGTGTTTGTACATAAACCTGGTATCACGGTCAAGGTTTACTCAGGGGTTGCGTGGCGGGACCTGTACAACCAAGATGTAGATTATGCCGTGTTCTGTTTGCAATAAGAAAACAAAGTTTTATTACAGTGTTTGCACATAAACCTGGTAACATGGTCAAGGTTTACTCTGGGGTTACGTTGCGGGACCTGTGATGTTCGCGATAGTAGAAGTGGCAAATATATTAAAATATAAATATTATGCGGTCAATATACCTCGAGTTGCATATATGGAATATAGTATATAGTATATTTGAATTATTGGTGGGTGATAGCAATGACAACGCCTGCGCAGCAGTACGGGTAAAAACCAGTGCCAAGACAATCCTGCGAATGACTCTGTGGAGATAATGACTTATAAATCAATTACATCATCTCTTTTGGATGTGATTTCATGTTTGTTAACGCCCTCTCTTGTCGGCGATCGGGAGGATAACTTTCATTATCTTATTGTCGGCCTATACCAATATATTGCACATATTTGTATTGTAATAAACACGGGTCGTCAAACAAATATATATATATATATATATATCTATACAATTGAACCAAGCGATTGAACAGAATCTATCACCGAATGTAACATTTATTACTATTTTATTTACTTTGACCGTATAAATACTGAAGGACTACCGTTCGATGATGTCTTTTAGCCTCTTGGATAGCGTCCTCGACATTGTCGGCACGATATTTTTCAAAACATAATTGAACAAGAGGAAGGTGGCCATGTGCCGCAGCAAGAAACATGGCTTGGTGCACGTTGGTAGCACCATATGTTTCTTTGCAGAGACGCACAATGTCGATATAGCCGCCGCAGACAGCATATTGCATAGCATTATCGACTTCTGTGGCACCATATTCTTCCTTGCAAAGACGAACAATGTCAATATGTCCACTGCCGGCCGCCCGTAACATGGCCAGGTCAACATGGGTGGCGCCGTATTCTTCTTTGCAAAGACGAACAATGTCCATATGTCCACCGCACGCCGCACTCTTCAAAGCGGTATTCACATCGACAGCACCATACTCCTCTTTGCAAAAGCGGACAACATTCATATGACCATATTCTGCAGCCAGTGACATGGCCGAGTCGATACAGGTGGCCCCATATTTCTCCTTGCAGAGCCGGATAATGTCAATATGACCCCCCTTGGCAGCCTCCGTCATAACCATATCAACGGTCATGTCAATGGCTGCCACCGCATTGTACTGTTCTTTGCAGAGGCGAACAATATCGATGTGGCCCCCGCGCGCGGCATTGAGCATGGCCCGGGTGATATGGAGGAGGCCATATTCTTCCTTGCAAAGACGAATAATATTCATGTGCCCGGCGCGAGCCGCAGAGCACATGACATCGTTCCAATTAACGTAACGACCAATGTTCAAATTAGTCTTGCGAATCCACTGTATGTGATGGATATGTCCGTGGGAAGCGAAGAGTTCAACGAGTTGGTTGAAGGACAACGGGCCTCTTTTTATCATCGTTTGGTGCTGCTGATGGACAACTTCACGCCAGCAATGGCAAATAAATTGAGTGAGAATCGTGTAGTCGCTGCAATAATGCAAGAGTATGATGGATTGAATGTCCTTGGGAAGATGAGAAAATTCCATCATATCTGTCGTTTGCTGGTCGTTGAGGTGGTGTAGTGGTACGATTCCAGCGACATGGGACGAAGTCATTATCTAAAATAATATACAGCATTTAAAAATTATTAATCGATACATTAATTTGTTTTCAATGAATGACAAGCAAGATCAGTCAAAACAAAATATGATTGCAAACAACAAAGAATCAAGAAGTCTATCCAAGTAAAAACGAACAGTCCAAAATTATTATGAAATATCAACAAATCGAGTTGTTTGTTCAATGTATTAATTCAGATATGCTTTCAACCTACAAACGTACATGACTAAGTTGTCTTCGATTTTACAAACACTTCTTCAACACGAAACAAAGTATCACTCTATTACTGAGTCCTCAGAGGGAATACTCGAATATTTGTTACAGTGTGTATATATATCTCGAGTTGTACTCCGAATAAGATTTGATGCGGTTAGTGTGTATTTATTTTTGACAAAAATCCGCGTGATCTTACAGGTCCCGCCACGTAACGTCAGAATAGGAAATTTGTAAGAATGTTGTTGCACTATGTAGTATATTGAGATAAAGTAAAAATATTACAACCAACATGTAGATTATGGCGTGGTCTGTGTGTTTGTAATAAGAAAACAAAGTTTTATTACAGTGTCCGTACATAAACCTGGTATCGTGGTCAAGATTTATTCTGGGGTTACGTGGCGGGACCTGTATATCATCTTTCGAATATCGTTCGAATGCGTTTTCAAATATTTGAATAAACTTCTTCTCGGTCAATATGGAAGTTGTTGAAAATTCAATTTCTACATTCCCTACCTCGCTATCATACTCGCCGCATAGATAACTTGCTCTATAGTAGATTGGGTTTGGCAGTGGTGTTCTCTTCTTTCTTCTCTGCTACAGGCCCCGCTATGTAACCTCAGAGTAGGAAATTTGTAAAAATGTTGCTTGCTGCACTATGCATTGTGTTGAGATTAACTAAAAGTGTTACAATTAATATGTAGATTATGGCGTGTTCTGTGTGTATGCAATAAGAAAACAAAGTTCTATTACAGTGTTTGAACATAAACTTGGTGACATGGTCAAGGTTTATTCTGGGGTTACGTGGCGAGACCTGTAGTTTGTCTTCAGTTCTTCAACGAATTCAAGATAATACTTATATAGATCCCTCATCGTATAAAGGTTATTCTCAAAGCCGATCATCAAATATAGATGTCTCTCTCTACGGTGTTGTTGTGGTCACAAGGATACTGGTTTAATATCCCGGTCGCTGGTAGTACAGGTCCCGCCACGTAACCCCAAAGTAAAACTTGACCATGTTACCAGGTTTATGTACAAACACTGTTATAGAAATTTGTATTCTTATCACGACCGCACAGAATATACCATAATCTACATATTGGATATATTTATTTTTAATTAATCTCAATACACTACATAGTGCATCAACATTCTTATAAATTTCCTATTCTGAAGTTACGTGGCGGGACCTATTCAAATAGATAAACAAGATCTCGAGTCAATGCGAATAATAAATTGTCCTATTTTTCAAAATGATAGCAACAAACAAGAGTGTGAAGTGAACAAAAACTGTTATGTATTACACATATGAAAATCTATTTGTTAGTATATCTGAATTTATAAGCAATCTATATTGAAAAAAAAACATCTGACGAAATTGAGAATTATACCCACAATAGTATCGACTAAAATATACAGTAGATTACAATACCAAGAACAACAACCAAATTGTACAATAGGAATTTAGTCATGTCAAATCAACCAAATGGACTATCCTCCTGGAATAGATTGGCCATTGCCACTGAAGAAGAATGGAAGAACCATGCCAATGAGTTGGCTGAACATAATATTGAAGTAGTGACACCTGTGGGTAGAATGCGTGAGTTGAGAATCACAAGTCTTGCTTCAGAGTATTGGCTCACACATGAGTGTAATTGGTTTCTACAATTGGAAAATCTTGACAAGACACCATATTGTGACATGATTGATAACAGAGATCTTTATTGGTTCAAAAACATGGAAAAAAAGAACCAGTCTAAAAATGTAAATAAGTGAAAATCTGTACATAATACAACTCGAGTTGTATTATCAATATTTGGTATAATTATTATTCTTGGTATCAAGTTCTACACGTGGGTTATTTATAATTACTGAGAGATATTATATAATGTCTGTGAACCGATTATGTATATGTATAATGGGGGGGGGGGTGAATGAGAAAAATACTAGTTTATTTTGGCATTGAATATTGTACTCGAGTTGTTGTATCGTCCATAATAATAATATATTTCTGCAATAGGACTGTCACTAATCTCATAAATGCGTGAAATTTGTTTTTACTATACAATTTACATGTAAATTTTATTCCGATGAAACAAAAGATTTACGCGTCCTCTTGTGTTGATGCCTTGTGTAATTCATTCTTTCGCACGTTTGCTATATAGTTCTGTGCGTCATGAACAGCCTCGCCTGTACAGGTTGGAAATGGGTCAGGCCCGTACGGATAAGAAACATACGGGCGTGAGGGCGGCGACATGCAACTACGATCAACCTTACCTGATCTGCTCAGCGTATCATTATCACTGGTCGTATGATGACGTTGAAGATATAAATTCAGAGGGAATTCATTAGGACAACTATCGTCGAGCGTAATGTACAGTGTAACGCTCTGCGCGGTGAGGATCATCGGTTCAATGAGCGCTCTGGGCAACCGCACAGGCTGCGGGGTTGATAAAAAGAGCGGAGTAGCATAAGTAAGGTCATATGGGGGAACCAGGGCAATCGTACAGACCTTGCGATATTCTTCTCCAAGTACCAACATTCCACACTGAGCGTCGCTAACTAATTGATCGATAACATCGGCTAACGAAGATGCATAGAATGTCGCACGTAGGTTGGGATTGCCATGAGCGATTGGGACAAGATCATATTGTTGCACCGATGATGACGACAATATTAGTGGACATGTATTTCACCACGTTCAAATACTGAGAAACAATTAAGAAGAATCGATGACGCGAATAATATTCGAAACATTGCAATTTAAAATATTACTGGTTTAATCAATTCTACATTTGATCGCTCATATTGAGCGACATTTTTTATATACATATAGGATTTATTTCAATATTTTGGATGGTTGTTCCGAGATGCAAAAGGTACCATACACACGAACACGATCACAACCAATGAGTTGTGTAATGTTTTCGTCATCTTCGGTAGTGTATTCATGATAATCCTGGTGTGGTAGGTTGGCCAATGTGGATTCGGCCTCTTCGCGGGTTGCATACATCCGCAAGCAGTGTGTGGCCATCATAGCATAATCGCCGAGTTGGCAAAACAAGTCTTGATTGCGATTGTCATCTAAACCCACCAAGAATTCCAAGTGATATCGAACCCCAGCATTCCGCGATGGCTTTCCCCACCAGGGAGCACGATGACCTTCTTTTGTGGATGCTGTTGGAGATGACATTATTGATCTTTAGTTGATTAATGATCAAATTTTAGTACGAAGCAATAACTTACTTGGGATACCACTATTGTGCACTCAACGCAGTGATTTTTCTTTGTAAATATTATTGCCCAAGAAAATACATAGCCGGAATTGCTTCTAATAATAATCGTATATTTTGGTGTGTATCACGTTTTAATTGTCTATATAAATATTATTCGACGTTTTGTATGGCATTGGCAACATCATCGGCACCGTATTCTTCCCTACATAATCGAACAACGGAGACGTGGCCGGCCCTGGCGGCACATGCCATGTGCAGGTCGATGTTGGTGGCACCGTTTTCTTCTTTGCATAATTGAACAATGTGTTCGTGACCGCTTTCGGCCGCGTCTGCCATGGCCCAGTCGACGTTGGCGGTACCATGCTGTTGTTTGCAGAGATGGACAATGTGTTCGTGACCGTCTCCGGCAGCGGCCACTATAAAATTAGTAATGATTTTTAATGTAGCAAATCTCATGATATTATCTATATTGACGTATGAATGTTGGGTAGATTTTGTGCGGGTATGCATCAGGGCACCCCGCATGAAGTACGCACAAAACCGGGTGCCCGTGTTGCCACGGACAAATGTAGTTACAAACGAATCGGAATCACGAGATTAATCAATTCCAATCACATAAAAAAAGTTGTCATTGAGACTTGGGTTATTTTAGAAATGAATATTTTTGAACAGAATCGAAAATCGAAGAAGTCTCCGTTTTGTTCAAACAAATAATTACCTGCTCCATTCTCAACAAATCGCCCATCTATTTTTTTAATTCTTAACAAACAGAAATTTTCACAACTTTTAAATGTGTTCTACTTATAATCAAACGTGGCTTCCAAAGATATTACCTGGTATCCTCGGAGTAATTGTGGTTGTCTCTCTTGTCTTGTTTGTTTTGTCGGTTGAGTTCTCTGCCGGTCAAATCTCAAACACAACTTCCCATAGCAGTGTCAGCAGAAGTCGTTCGTGGGAGCAATTTTTTAGCACTTATTTCGGCTAGTGTTATTACACTTCCTTTGGCTGCTTTAAAATATTGTTCTGCTGGTTCGACTCGTAGTACTTGCTCTTGTTGCAAACAGTCCAGCAACGAAGACGATAAGTCCGACAGGAAAGAAGAAGAAGAAGATCTGTAGTTTGTAAACCGGCTGCAATGGCAGAAAAGGAGCCGCTTTTACAGCGACCACAAATCCCTACATTTTTTATTGTTTGGAAAAAGGGTGATCCTGACAAAGAATTATATGTTGTAAAACATGCTGCTTCGTGCGTTTTTAGTTGATATTCTGCGCTCCCTGGGGACCTTTTTAATTATTTTTCTCTTAGTCGACAGAAGTGGTTTCTTGATTCCATTCTACAACAAAAGAAAGGAACCCGCAAATATCAAAATTTACCCTGCGAATTTGAACAAAAACGTCATGTCTACATATGGAAGGGTGCTCTTGATTGGAAAACCCAATTCAAATTAAAACTTCTTGAAGAAAGCGGTTTATTGCAAGGCACCTTCAAAACTGGATTAGCAGGACATTTATCAATTCTACATTATGTCGAAGCCAAGTTCGACTACTCTTTGAGTTAAGATAACCTTCCAAGAGGTCGGCAGGTTCCAGTTACAAATGGATCTTACATTGGACAAGTTGGCCCTGTTCTTCGCAAAGGTTGTGTCTCGGATCCATCAACTATGTGATCCTCTGTGAATGATACTGGTACTGCCATATTGTTGGTATTATTTTATGAACACTTCAACGTGGTCTTATCACCGCTATGATCTCTTTTATATGATGTTTCTTTTGGAAAGCCAACAATTAAATGGTACAAAATAGTATACAGGTCCCGCCACGTAACCTCAAAGTAGGAAATTTGTAAGAATGTCGCTGCACGATGTATTGCGTTGAGATTAAGTAAAAATAAATATATCCAATATGCAGATTATGGTATATTCTGTGCGGTCGTGATAAGAATACAAATTTCCATAACAATGTTTGTATATAAACCTGGCAACATGGTCGAGGTTTACTCTGGGGTTGCGTGGCGGGACCTGTAGAGACTCTGTCTCACAAAGAAAGAGCATATGGTGTGGCTTTTGCAATCTTAGAAAGACACACAAGTAGGTGTATTAATATCACATATTGAAATTGTTTTATGTTGTCGTGTGTATTGTATAGGTTTCCTACGTTTTTTCACAATCCAGAACAAATAAATCAGCAACCCAATATTGATATCTTACATCTCGAGATTCTCCACCATTCACCTGCGTACAAGATGCACAAGAACCTCTTTGAATTATTATCACGCAACTATCAAATGGTATAGGTTATCCAAATAGAATTTTGGGCGACCATAGGTAAATCAGTGGAAATGCAATACTTTTCTCAACAACCAAAACATTTGTCGGACCGTTCAGCAACACAGCGCCCAACAAAATTTACCATAAAAAACAAGAAGAAAACGAAAACATCAAAGTCATCATTCATTCATCCTGAGCAGGCAATTGGCCTTGCCGACTCTCTTCAGGTTTCTACTTACCCATCCAAACGCTCGCATGTCAACGAGTTGTTTGTTATTCGCGTGAATGGAATGCCATACGTGGTGTGTGGCCAGATGGGTGATGTCGACGATGCAGAGGTTCCCACCTACTATTCTATGGTTCCGAATCGCATCTACATATATCCGCAACATCAGCAGCACATTGCAACAACCTCGGCATCTTCGATTTCTCCGTCAAGTGATACATCAACATTATTTGCGGCAGTAGAATCGTGCACTGTCGAATGGAGTGCCCGCCACGCCGATTGGTGGACATCTGATATGACACGCGACACGGCGCTCAAGCGTGTTCAATCGTTTGTCTCACCTTCCATCACCAAGGATCAGGCATCTTTTATCCTCAAATGCATCGAGTCGCCCTACTTTTGCAAAAAGTTTGCACAAAGAAAACAGCGTCGTCAGTTGCGTTCTGCCGAAACTGGTGTTTCTATGTAGAGTATACTTGATTTGTGATTACCCAATAATATTGTTTTACTATTGGGCTGCATCTCTCTCTTTGAAATAAAATCCACATATTTTGTAAAGTATCTACAGGTCCCGCCACGTAACCCCAGAATAAACCTTGACCACGATACCAGGTTTATGTACGGACACTGTAATAAAACTTTGTTTTCTTATTACAAACACACAGACCACGCCATAATCTACATTATGGTTATAATATTTTTAGTTTATCTCAATACACTACATAGTGCAACAACATTCTTACAAATTTCCTATTCTGAGGTTACGTGGCGGGACCTGTATATTGAATCAGTATTTACAAATGGTTGTGTCATATTTTTCATAATTGTAGTCATACACTATACATTTTCAAGAGACTGACGAAAGATGTTTTCCAAATGTTCGTTTGCAGCATCTTCTTTGATCGCAAGAGTGATTCGCTTAAAATGAAAACCCCATTGTTGAATGGCATCTGCAAAAAGCCAGCCACTGCGACTGGTGGATTATGATAGACGCCACATCCAAGAACTCACAATACGAATGAATTGTGTCCATGATTTATGCCAATATTACAAATATTATTGCATATAATTTCCATATATATTGAGCATCCGATGGATTCTTGTACGCATTTGGCACGTCGGTGGCTGGATCCTTGAGTGCTGCAGCCGCGGTACATATCATACGAAGCCGCATTCAGTGGGTCTTTTTGTTGGTGCCAGAACCAGCATAAGCGGAGCAAGTCGGTATGACCACCTTGTGCAGCGTTTTCCATGATGATCTGCAATGACCGATGAAATGTCCATGATGATGATTTCATAATGAGAGTAATTTATTTTGTTGCGGGTTTCTTGTCAAATGAATATACAAAAATACAAGTGCACAACATCATATAGAATATTCGTATTATTGCTGTTGGTAGTATTACTTGCCACGGTTCTGACGATTTTGCACGATGGCGGACATGGCCGAGAGTGCCTCAACAGTCGAGTCTTGTGGGCCGTGGAAAGGATTGGGGCCCCATGCAGGATTGAGTCGTTGATCATTGGAATGCTTGATCTGTTGCAATGTTGCACGTTCGGACCCAGTCCAGCCGCCTTGTTTCAACATTTCAAACGCGGCCGTGTCCACGCCATTCATCACCACACCTTCTTGGAAGTTTGAAAACGAACGAGACTGCTGCATTCCAGCAGAATATCCTCCATCATAAGACGAGAAATTGTAACTCATGATAGCAAGAATACTAAACACACAATAAAAATAGATCAATATATAGACATACATCCTGTACAGACACATACGACACGTACAAGAAAACAGCAAATACCCTGTGTATATAAATGAAAGAAGAAGTAATAAATCAATTCCCTCTACCCATACACATTCAGAGTCTATGATGCGTTTTACATTTCGAGATTTTAGAGCAAACCGAACCATCTGCGCCCTACCCACGCTAAAAATCCAATGTATAACTCGAGATATTATATAATGGTTTTCCCTTCTTTTATAGTAATCATGGGTGAGGTATATACACATAGAACAACATGGTTTTCACGATGATGTAAGTAGTGACTTTGTACAAAAAAATGTAAATATGCATAATATATATTAACAGTTAAATACCCTTGTAGAACATAAACCACTAATATGGGGGTAATATATACCTCGAGGTATACTATGGAAGAACAAATGTATTATTGCTTTGTGTGCTTGGTTAAGTGGCCTGTGGTAGTCGTTGTTGTTTATGCAAAAGATGTTGGCGGTCACAGAAACATCCGCAGCGCCCCACTCGACTTGCTCCTCTTTCACCAACATCAATGGTGGTGACGTCAGCAACAGTAATAGTACTATAGATCTGAGAATGGATATGCTTCCGGATGATATTCTACGTCGTATTACTGGATATTATTGTTGGCAATACGGTGTCCTGACGGGACATGTGTGTCGATCTTGGCGACGAAATATTCTCAGCATCACCAACGGCAACAACACTAACAAGGGTTCTATTCACGATTGGGACTCGTTGGTGGAAACCTTTGCTTCGAACGGGCATGTTCGTCTTTTGCAATGGCTATTTGAGATAGCCCACGATTATCACAAGAACAGTGCCAACAAATCACCAGCATGGGATCTTGTGGTGGCGCACGACGGTTCTCTTATCGCAAGTGTGGCGGCGATCGGCGGACATGTTGATATTATTCGAAAGTGTTGGGAATATGGAGTTTTCAATTTTACTACGGCAATGTTGAACGCTGCTAGCGCCGGCCATATAGAGATTGTGCGTCTCTGTAAAGAGCAATATGGAGAAGATGACGTCAACCGGGCCATGATCAGGGCTGCATGTGGTGGGCATATCCATATTGTGCGATTGTGCAGAGAAAAATACGGTGCGAAAGGTATTGATCAAACGATGGTACATGCGGCGAAAAACGGTCATATCGACATTGTTCGTCTCTGCAAGGAAACATATGGTGCGACCGATATAGATGAGGCCATGGTGTGCGCTGCGTGTGGTGGTCACATGGATATTGTACAATTGTGCAAAGAAAAATACGGTGCTACTGATGTCAATCCGGCAATGATCGAAGCGGCCAGAAATGGTCACATGGACATCGTTCGATTGTGCGAAGAAGAGTATGGCGCTACTGCCGTGTATTCTGCAATGGTGTGTGCGCAATTACATCATCATATGGCCATTGTTCGTTTATTCAAGAGGAAATATGGAGTTACTGATCTTGGACCGAAACAATATGAAACTTAAATATCGAAGCAGACGGATATATATTGCCTCGTTGACACATTAGTAGCAACAAGAATAGACGATGATACCCACGGGGAGGGTGTATTATGTGGAAGGAAACCAGTTCTGTATATTACATGAGTTTATCCTCAACAACAATAATATGCATCGAGGTGTATTATACGCAATATCTTTCTTGTATTATATATATTTATTCTGTGTGAACAATCTTGCCTATATGTTGTTTGCCTCTGGGTGATAAAAATCGGACATATATGTTTCGATGTCGTAATGGGTATACTATGTTACTGATGTATAACTATTTATTCTCTGATAATATACCTCGATGTATATACGCATGGTGTACCGGGGGAATAATATACTATACAATTCGAAGGCATCTATAAACACCTCGAGTTATCGTACGCGCGGATATATAATGCGGAAACTAATATATATTATTTGAAACGGTTGAGTTCAGTGTATCACGGGTTAGTTATTAAGTACAGTTGCGACATATTTTCTATATTCTGTGAACGAGGTATCTATTTATATTATTGTTTCAGTCTCTTCATCGGTATTTAACCGAGTGTCCCCGTGGTGTTGTTCATTCGCATTATTAGTGTCAATTGCTTACCATGATGAAGATGATTTGGACTCGCCACATTGGCAAACAGATGTCATCAAGATATTATGATCATCAACACGATCATGTTTACAGCGCTATCACCAATACTTTATCATCTTCTTCTTGCGATCCATTGAAAAAATCGTGCGGCTGGTTCCGTAAAAGACCAATACAGAGAGGAAGCGTGTCTATAACCAACAGTGACGATTTTATCCTCGGTGACATGCCACGAACTATGTCTGCGATATTGCCTACCATACCCAATGTGGTGCCATCCTCAATCGTATCACCTAATCGACATATGGTGCAGCGCCAACGACGACGAGTAGATTACGTATTCCACATCATGTCTCGTCGCAGTACAATAATTAGGATGATGTCAATGACACTTCAGGGAAAACAAGGAGCCCGCATGTATCACGACCAACATCATGGTTACGATCATGGTTACGATCATTATCCCGAACACCAGCAGCAACGCGATGATCCCAACTCATCTGTATCAAAAAATGATAATGAATACGATGATGACGAATATCACCATGCGTATCCATTGGTAAGACCACCCACCTATTATGATCGAACTATCCATCATATCCCTTGTCAACAAAGCAATCAGATAGTTCCCAAAAATCGGGATATCGAAAGGATCATCCACATTCCTCGTGAACATCACCACAATGGAATGCCAAGTATTTGGGACGTAGAAAAAAAGCACTATACCTCGCAACGATCACGCTGGGATAAAGACTGTGATACCACGATCAAGCAGATTAACACAGTCATGATTGTTGTTGGCTGTATACTTATGCCGTTTTTTCTGTACTTGCACCTGTTCTTCTTTGATTGTTGAGTCTGGACATATTCATATTACGAAGTGATGTACAGATCCCGCCACGTAACCCCAGAATAAACCTCGACCATGATACCAGGTTTATGTTCAAACACTGTAATAAAATTTTGTTTTCTTATTACAAACACACACAGACCACGCCATAATCTACGTATTGATTGTAATATTTTTAGATAACCTCAATACAATACATAACGCAGCAACATTCTTACAAATTTCCTATTCTGAGATTACGTGGCGGGACCTGTATACTACATTGTAAAATAGTAATAAAAAAATAAAAATTTGTTAAACCACTACAATATGAACAATGTTGAACTGTTAGTATTTTGCGGCGGATACCATTGCATGGTTTACATCAGTAGCGCCGTATTCGTCTTTGCATAGAAAGACAATATCCAGATGGCCACTTTGTGCAGCGGCCGCCATGGTACTGTCGGCGTTGTCGGCACCATATTGTTCACAACAAAGACGAACAATATCCACTGGCCAGCGTAGGCCGCAGATGCCTTGGCGATGTTCCAATAATGATATCTTAAAATAGGAGAATTCACAAAGTGATCATATATCCATTGTAAGAGTTGGACATGGCTGTGTGCAGCAAACAATCGGATGAGAGAGAAAAGTGCGACGCAGTCACAATCTTCGTGATCTTGCACAACCTCCGCAATAATGGCATGTCATGCACGACATATATGACGTGTAAGAATGGTGTAGTCCGGGCAATACCGCAAAAGGATGATGGTTAATATATCAATGGGGAGATGAGATAATTCTGTCTTTTTCTCCTGAGTGTGAGGTGATGACAACAATGACAATGACGGTATCTCTGCAACGATTTCACATACTATATTATGTGTCATAAGTAAAGACTAAACCTTTAAACAATATCAGTATTATTGCAATAACATGATATATATATTCGAAGACAAGATATTATTGCAACAACATGATATATATATTCGAAGACAAGACAATAAATATACACAAATATTGCCAATTACTCTTGAAATTGATGTAATAATTGGACAATGGCCGTGTGACCCCTTTCTACGGCACTTGCCATCGCAGAATCAATATAGCGAGCGCCATATTCTTCAATACACAATCGGACAATATCGATATGACCGGCTGCAGCCGCTTTTTCCATGGTCATAGTAAAATTAGTTGCCCCATATGTTTCCTTGCACAAACGAACAACATCAATATGACCATGATACGCGGCAGTTGCCATAACCTCATTAATACCATTGCCACAATACACTCCTCGACATAGACGAATAATGTCAATATGACCCTGGGAAGCGGCAACTGTCATGGCCCAATATATCATCCGAGCACCGTATTCTTCATAACAAAGCCGCACAATGTCTGTATGACCGGCACCCGCGGCATCTATCATCACCCAGTTTACCATATCCACACCATCTTTATAGTAGCGGTTCAGACCACCATTGTAATTGTGACAAAGACGAACAATGTCAATATGGCCGGCGCGGGCCGCAGCAGTCATGGCGGCATTCCAATTTATCTGCACATGAAGTGATCGCATGATACAGTTATAGATCCATTGTAGGACATGAATATGGCCGTTTTCGGCAAAAAACTCGGTAAGTGAAAGTACGTTGACATTATGAGGCTGCTTTGTTTGTTCCACTATACCAATACACGTAATGACGGTACGCCAAGATTGACAGACGTGTTGGGTAAGGATGAAATAGTTGCGACAATAATGCATCAGGATGACTTTTAATATGTCCATGGGAAGATCGGATAGATTCAATATTGCTTTCTTCGGATTCGAAAAATTCGATCGCAGTGAATTCATGATCATACCAGCGGTATAATTAATAGCCGCCATAATCACAGGCAAAGAAAAGAAGAATGTGGTTGTGTAAAACTGGCAACAACACCCATCGATGATGGGTTAGACTATAACATTATATTGTTCCCGTTTCACCTATTGATTCAACGACACATAGATAACTCGAGGTATATATATGTAGTGGAAGTAGGGTCGTGGGTGGGGGACGAATAAACAGGATCAAGGTGTGTGAATGTCTTATAAGTGAATAAACAACACAATAAATAAAAATATCGTTGTTCAGATGGGTGTATATAATACAACTCGAGTTATAATATACCCAGACTTTAATACAGAATGCATGAATGCTACCCCTTTTTATGCGTACAACAGTGTCTGTATTACATGTACCGTTTTTGTGTTTGCATTGACAAAGATGCGCGATCAAGCAACATGAGTCATATGGATCGCCTTCCGGTGGAGATCTTGATAATTATACTTGCTCAGTATTGTAACGAGTATATTCCATTAGTCAGGCGAGTGTGCGCTTCGTGGAATACCGTTACCTTTCATGCGTGTAGATCGGCCGTTTATCAACATTACGACAAGGTCGAATTTGATGTATTGTTCCTTAGGTTTGCATCACGAGGCCATATGAACGTCTTGGAATGGATCCGACAGTGTTTGCGAAAGTATGTCGATTGGGAAAATGTGGCTGCGGCGGCTGCCAGGGCAGGACACGAACATATGGTTCGTCTGTGTTTAGACAAGTATGGTGCCGAACGAGTGAATTGGATCATGAGTAATGCGGCAACAGGCGGGCACGAACCGATTGTGCGGTTGTGTCGCGATGAGTATCATGCGGATGATGTGGACAGTGCGATGGCATTCGCCGCAAGTGAAGGACATGAACATATTGTTCGGTTATGCCACGACACGTATGGTGCTAAGAATGTGAATAATGCCATTGAAATGGCGGCACGTAATGGTCAGATACTGATGGTGCGATTGTGTAAAGAAACCTATGGCGCGGATTCTGTGAATGATGCACTAGTGTGGGCAGCGATGTCTGGACATATGGCCATTGTGCGGCTCATGGTCGACGAGTATGGTGCCCGCAAGGATAACATCATTGCCATACATTGTGCGCGCAATGCAAAACACTACGATATTTTAGAATATTTAGAAGGCGGCACCGAAAGAAATGATTAATATTTAAAGAGATAAGAATAAATAAAATACCAATGGACCGGTGGTATGCTGTTGTATAGAATTTTTAATCATATCATTGTGGGTGTTTTTTGATTCATTATAGACAGGTCAAGGCGAATCAGTACCATGTAAGATGTACCTAATAAATGATTGTTTCATAGATATATAGATAAAACACTATTATGTATCGCTGTGATTATATGAAAAAGAAGAAGTGCTGTGCCTATTTGGCAACCAATGTGTGTTACACTTGGCCCGCCCGACATCCGGTTCCTTCGTGGGTTTCTGATTCCAATTTGTTGTATGCAATCTGTGATCCAACTGCACGCGGATAAATCAATCACACGATTCGTTGATTAGTGGGAGGACACACGTACCTAACCATAGCGGTATGTTCGTCATGGTAATAATAATAATAACACCACCACATAAACAAATGTTCGCTAATACAGGCCCCGCCACGCAACCCCAGAATAAACCTTGACCGTGATACCAGGTTTATGTACAAACACTGTAATAAAACTTTTGCTTTCTTATTTCAAACACACAGACCACGCCATAATCTACATATTGGCTGTATTATTTTCAGTTAATCTCAATACAACACATAGTGCGACAACATTCTTGCAAATTTCCTATTTTGAGGTTACGTGGCGGGACCTGTAATTATTATTTTCCGATTCATCTGGTGTTGATAGTGAGTCGCGAATGACACGAAACATGTCCTCCTGTGAACGATAGGGAGATTGTTGAATATTGTTAATGTAGAGCACTCCGAGTGCAAGGGTATATAAATCATCCCTGTTTTGTGGAAACTCGTGTGGTACATCCTTCCAACGGTCCGCACCCGCATGTGCGATGGGTAACATGGACTCAAGAATATTTTGCTTCTCTGGAGTCGATAGCATCGCCCATCGAAACAGTTTGAGATCTTTCACGGCCTGAATAAACGCATGTGCAACTGTTGCTTTAGAAAAGCATGTTAGACCAGGTAGATAGTCTGTCACCGTCGGCGATATAGAGAGTACGAATCCGTTAGAAGTCCACCGCGCAAAATAATTCATAAATCGTTGTCTGGTTTCTAATGATAATCTATCACCTAGTTCAATTGTCCGAGGAGCCGGGTCGGGAAGATAGTAACCCTGCTGGTACGCCGTTGGATTGATTTGTTCGAGCATTTGTGAATATTCTCCAGGCGCAAAATTCTGAAGCGCCGCCCGCAGACGCGCAACCGGATCTTGATTCTGCAATAAAAACAATAGGACGTCCTCTCTACCGGGTGTGCATGCGGCTGGAAACTCGGATATATTGATAATCTCACCCTGATCGTTTATGGTCAACCGAATGATCACATTGAATGGAACTTGTGATGCGGATGACTCGACGGGTGTAGGAAAACGTGTTGCCAATAGAGTAATGAGTGCTTCTTCTTCCCCCTCCTTCTGCGTAATACGTGTAGATTCTCTTGCAATATCATGAAATAGTGCCATATGTGGGTCTGGATACATCGCTGACTGTTGGCCCGGAATAAACGAGTACAAGAATCCCCCCGTCGGTACCCGAGCCTGCGATTGTCGAGCCTGACCTGGCAACCAGAAAAAGTCACCATATCGTGACAATAGATACTCAAAGGCACTTCGTGTAGAAAGATCATCAAACAAAGAATATAGTTGGCGCTGTTCGAGCGACCCCCTGGGATATTGCTCTGGGGCCAAACCAACCGCCACCAGTTGATTATTATATTTGTTTAACCATTGTCGTGTTGCGGGTGCAGTGGATCGCATCTGTGACGTGGTGGCGCGCATCGCCTGTACCAACCGTGTTGGTAGATGCAGTTCTATTTCTTCAATCATCTCTCGTGGCAACGTGGCGATTGCTGCTGGTGTAGGTGGTGCTTGTGCAAGTTGCTTTCGAATCCTCCCACACAACTCAGTTGGATTCATGTAGGGTGACGCCGCAATATTAAGATACCGTGCCAGGGCTACGAGGCGGCGCATGCGGTCAGGTCCGACGTCGCCTGTCACACATACCTGTTCATATTCATTGCCCACATCTATCGATGCTAGTGCCGTTGTTGACGATATTGTCGGTGATTGAGATGATACCTTTCTACGCTTTCTTGCAGACTCCATCGTGATCTATTTGTTGCACGCGTAAAATTATTGCAAAGCACTATAAAAAACAATAATAATTCTCATATTCTTACTGTCCTTTAATTCTCTCCCCCCCCCCAAAAAATTATTGTCGTCAAATGAGAATTATCAAGTTCTTGTATGTACACAACAATAGCAATATGTTGATGCACCCGCGTAATAAAACACTACTGGCCTAGTATTTGTTATATTATTATTAATTTATGGGTAATAATCATTACAGTATTTCTTGGGTGGCGCCCCATTCTCTACAGAGATTGACAATATCGTCGTAGCCGCCATCGGCTGCTGCGATCATGGCGGTGTTAAAATCAACAGCACCCCATTCCTTACAAAGACGAACGATGGAGGCATGGCCAGTAAAAGCGGCCTGTTCCATTACATCATTCACCCGAGTATATCCCCATTCCAGAATGAGGCGGACTATGGATTCAAAACCATAAGTAGTAGCAGCGATAATAGCGGGTCCCAAGTCGTCAGCACCGTATTGTTCATAGCAGAGACGAACAATGGATTCATGACCACCATGTGCTGCCTCTTCCATGGCAATATTCACTCGGTCGGCACCCCATTCCACGCAGAGACGAACGATGGACTCATGGCCATGCAGCGCAGCATCGACCATGGCACGATTAAAATCGCAAACGCCGAGTTCTTCTTTACAAGAGCGTAGAGTAGACTCGTGACCACCTGCAGCAGCAGCGACGACGATTTCTCCTTGTTCTGTGTTTAATAAGAGACAACGGTACCGGTGGAACGCCGCGGCATTCATTCGATCTTGCTGTTGGTGCCATGACCAGCATAAACAAAGTAATTCGGTATGTCCGCCTCGGGCGGCGTTTTCCATAATGCTTAGTGACCGATAAAACATGCACAACGATGTCACACCTGTCCAGGATGGTGACTCACGGATATGTTGAAGTAAATCCGTATGTCCGCGCACCGCAAGTGTATGCACGGGAATGATACCAATATCCTTTTTGCGACGTTGATTCTTCTTGCTATGATCAGCAACCATATCGCGCCATGCTGTACAGACTTCACGTAAGGCGGGCAGATACCCGCAGCATTCCCGCAAAAGAATAATCTGTAGCATCTCACAGGGTAGCATGTCAAATGGGGAAAATAATGTCGCGATGGTAGCAGCACCTCCATCATCAACACTATCACATAGTTTGTGTCTCTTGGTAGCACGACTGGTTATTTCATACATACACACAACAAAGACATGTGCACATTAATAAGGTGTTGATGGCGGGATAGAAAAACATGGTGATACTATACGAAATGGGTACAAAGTGCCATTGTCGCGCAGTCACGTACGATTCCATGGGCGTGTATGTGTTTTTAGTGGAGGTTTGTTTGGTGGTGGCGGTGGAGGTACCGGAAATATATCATTTAGATCGGGCGACGCGGGAAACGGCTCGCCACTCGCCGAACGTGATGCAACATCATCTGCGGTGCAAAATGGCGGCGGTGGCGGTGGAAGTAACATTCAAGGACAGAACCCCACTGGCGGAAATGGTGCGAATGGTTATGCTTCTATAACTTTGTTCTTGAGAAAATAGAGACAAAAGTAATAACATGTACGTATTGATATAAATATACCTCGAGGTATATATTTATGGGTGTGTAATCGTTGATGGGTCGAGGGCAGCAACGGTTTGTGTGCTGACGTGGACACACACCCACCTGTTCCCGTGGTCTAAAAAATAGTAATACGTGGTGGGTCTGTAGTATAGTGTGGTGTGCTGGGTTTGGTCCTGTACCATAGGGTATAGAAGAGGATGATGGTGGTGATGAGTATAGATGATGATAGTGTTGGTAGGTAAAAAACGTAGTAATCATAAATGGTTAGTATTGGTAGATACATACATATATATATACATCGAGGTATATTATGAGTTGATAAATCAATTATGGATCGATCATGGTGGACATATTGTAAAATGGTTAAAGAGGTCGTCAAATAAATAAATATTATATGTGTATATATACAACCGCAGCCGATAATCTGTGATTGGGAATTTTGACCCAATATTTCGAAACGTTCTATCAGCGACGGTTGTAATGATAGTAAGACAAAGATGAATGATAACAAAATACCTGCATGTGGGGATGTGCCCGATGATGGTGTCTGTGAGAGATATTACTCGTTTATTTCGTTTGCAGAACTAACACCCGAAGAAGTAAAACAACTACCAGCGAGTCATGTGATAAAACTTCGTGTTGGAGGTAAAATAACCTGTTTTGATGTGACAGAGTTGTTTATGTACTTGCAAGCGAACCCAAAAGCATCTGTATTCAAGACAGCATTTGGTGATTGTACGTTGTCAGACTCACAAAAGCGGCGTATCTTTGCCCAAGGTTCCTATCTTGCAAATCAGCAACAAACATCATTGACGGCAACGGGAACTGCAGTACCACAACAACAAGAAGATGCTGCCAGGCGCCAGCACCAAGAATTAGTCCAAAATATCATCCATGTTGCTGAACTGACAGGAGTGCCAATGTATATGGTGACCACGTTGCTTAACGGCGAACCACTGATGAATAATGATTTGGCGTTGCCAGTCAGACCCGAGACCAGAGATGCCCTAGTTGAGGTCGCACAACAATGGCCCGATTTTGCAACAGGAGACGGTCTACCAGTACTAATACCACAAGCCCCTGGGTTGTACACCTACGAACCATGGCCTGGCGTAAAGGCCGTGTTGACCAACGATCCAAATATTGTAAACACCCATTTGGAAATGATCTCCGATACATACCCACCCCAGTGGGGAATTACGTTTGTGTATTTTAACGACGATGATCGCGACCAACCATACGTATCAAGTTTGTGGGCAGTTCACGCTACATCAGGAAAGCCCTTTGAAGTGGTCAATCAGTTTGATCCAAAATTTATGGACTATGATGCAATTGTCAGATACGCCAAAGGAGGCAAGTATGAAAATGCGCGCCCGTACTTGAGATCAAATAATATAACGGGACAAAAATCATGGCAAGATACTGTGAAAACTATGATAGAAGAAGGTTGGTGGGTACTTGTCAAGGAACCCCATGCACACGGTTTATTATTGCTGCCCATCAATAATAATGCGACGATTAGTCGAATCCATGATTCATCGACGCTCGATCAATTTCTCAGCCTACCTCGATCTTTTGTGCTACGAAATCTAATCGAAGGTGTTGCGTTTAGTTATTCCATACCGGACAATTTCCCCATTTCCGAGGCCATTCATGCATATAATCGAGGAGCGAACCCACTCCAAATGGGTGAACAATACAGACGACATGGTCCGTTCTCATTAGACGATTTTAGAATGATGGCAGGCGTTCAAGGTATGGTTCGCTATGTTACACCAAACCCGGCGCATTTAAATCCGTTTTTCTTTGACCACATACAATTGTAAGTACATAAAGTATTATCTATATAATATACATATCTATGTGTGTAATGTTGATAATGTATCAAGTTGGATATGTGAAAATAAAAAAGGTAAATTATACAATTGAACCAAGAAATAGGACAAAACCTATCACCAAATATAACATTTATTTTCTTTTATATTGACCATGTAAATACTGAAGGACATTCGTTCGATGATATTTTGTGGCCTCTCGGAAAGCCTCGTCGACATTATCAGCACGATATTCTTCAAGACATAGTTGAACAATGTGGAGGTGGCCATGCACCGCAGCGCACAACATGGCCCAGTTAACGTCGGTGGCGCCATATCCTTCATAACAAAGACGCACAATTTCAATGTGGTCGCCGCGGGCCGCCTCCTCCACAGTCTGGTCAATATTGGTGGCCACGCATAGAATATTCTTTTTGAGCACGTTTTGCCACCAACCGCACGATATACGGTTCACATCAGAGAAGCCTAACAGGAGTATGCATTGCAGCACGGATCATGTCATCATCAACATTGGCACACCCCTACCCTTCCTTGCATAGACGAACAATATCCATGTGACCACAACATTCAGCAATAAACATGACCGCGATGACGTTGGTAGCCGCGTAGGTTTCTTTGCAGAGACGAACAATGTCAATGCGACCATGCTCAGCGGCACGTTTTATAGCCTCATTAACGTCGTTGGCATCATATTGTTCCTTGCAAAGACGAACAATGTCAATATGACCACCACATGCAGCATTCGCCATGGCAAAATTAACATTGGTAGCGCCGTATTGTTCTTTACAGAGACGGACAATATCGATATGACCTCCAAGGGCAGCATCGCCCATGGCCCAATTTACGTCCGTGGTACAATACTCTTCTTTACACAGATGAACAATATCAATGTGACCATGGCGTGCCGCAGATATCATCACCATATTCCAGTTGATCAGTCGGCCGATGTTGTTGAGTGTGGGTATAATGTGGTCGTGAATTTATTGTAAGAGCCGTATGTGGCCGTATGAAGCAAAGCGTTGAATGGACGAGTTGATTATAAGCAACTTGTGTTGCTTTACGTGTGGTGTGTTGATGAGGTGGAGCCAGCGGCGGGAGACGTGGCGTGTAAGGATAGAGCAGTAATGGCAATAGTAAGTGAGACTGATAGAGTGGTAATGGCAATAGTAAGTGAGACTGATAGAGTGGTAATGGCAATAGTAAGTGAGAATGATAGAGTGGTAATGGCAATAGTGAGTGAGAATGATAGATAAGATGTCTGTTGGAAGATGAGACAATTCGCGTGCCGTGTCGTTTGTTTGTTTGTGACATGCTTATTTTTTGTTGTTTTTCCAGTAGAAGAGTGATAATGATAGGCCAATACCAGGTGTGGTCGAACAAGGACAATGTAATTTTATATGATGTGTTCCACAGAGCAACTAAGTGATTACAAACTTGTTCAAGGACAGACAAAATATTGTCGGCAAATATTATACAGTAGTGTAAATATCGTGGTAAGAACAACAACTCGAGGTATCTTTTGTAGGTCATACAATAATTCTGATTTTTCGGTGCGCCATATTAATAGGTATATACAATGATACACCATCATTACATGATGATGTAATACACAAAAAAGAGTGACTGTAGTGGTGGGAAGAAGTTGATCAATTATTTAATTCTGTAAATATACCTCGATGTATATATTATGAGGTACGCTCCTGATACGTTATTTTAAATTAATGATGATGGTATTATCTCTGCAAAACAGTATTAATTGTGTATATGTAGTGATAGATATAATATTAACATATACAAACAAACCATATACAGGCGTGGTGGTACCTAATCGGTTATCTATTTATTGTCCATAATATACATCGAGTTGTATATTGATGGTCGTTTTAAGCAGGTGGACAGAATAATTTTGTTGACGACCGCACATACACACGTGTTAATCATCTTGTTTGGGACCCCTATTTGTTCATATAATAATATTAGAGTAGGTGTCTAATATTTGGTAATATCTATATATATATATTAAACCATACAATTAATATTTCATAGAGTGATTGAATTGTGAGGTTTTGTGTGTGTGTGTGTGTTCGACGTCATGACTAAAAAGCCATCACACATTACTGCTGCTGAAAAGAGTCACCGTCGAGACAAGAGAACTAACAAGTCCTTTGTCCATAGCACGGTGTACGTAGATGCACATTTTGGCGATAATAGCACGGGAAACTGCAAGACCGGACCCGGCCGTTTCAGACAATTAATGCGGCGCAATGTGCCATAAGACACCACGAATCTATGAGAAAGGAGGAGAATAATATCATAAAATCTACTTCCTCTTGCAATCCGAAAGACTCGTATCCTATCTGGCTCGTTCAAGTGCGTTCAGGACGCTATTTAGAACCCGTGACTCTCTTTGACAATATAAATATCAACGGAGATAGCATTGACTCTGTGTTTATTGGACCAGTGTCATGTGATTCAGTGACCGTACAATATTCTGGTCCAATTGTGAGCAACCTAACTATTGAGACTAGGAATCAGGCCCCTGTCGTCATTAACTGTCCAACATCCGTCACCTTTAAGAATGTGTATATACACGTGGAGTACGATAATATGATGCGACCAAGCAACATCGTTAATGCTCTGTGTGCAGTTTATGTTTCTGCGGGAACATTGTTTTTGCAGAACAGTCGTATCATAATGACTGTAGCAAGGGCAGAAGACAAGACATATGAATATTATCATCCACAGCATAATGTTGCAGCACTGTATACGATCGTGTATGCAAATGCCAATCAACTACAATCGTCCGCAAGTACGGATGCATCATCATCGCCTCCACAAATTGTTATCACAGACACGCAATGCTTTTGAACACTACGATGAGTGGGTATATAAATATATTTGTACTAACGAATTATTTTATCTATTTATTGTGTTTCATGTGAGTACGTAGGTATTGGACGACAAGGGGTTGGCGGAATCGTGTGGCTTCTTGGAGAGCAAGATTCATGTTGTCGACGTGGTATTGTTCGTTGCAGAGACGAACAATGTCGACGTGACCATGCCGAGCGGCCCAGATCATGGCGTCGTTGATATTGGTAGCACCGTATTGTTCTTTACAAAGGCGAATGATGTCAATGTGGCCGCCATAAGCGGCGTCTGCCAAAGCGGTATTGATTTCTGTGGCGCCGTATTCTTCTTTGCAGAGACGGACGATATCAATATGACCTGTGTAGGCCGCGCGAGACATGGCGTGGTCAATATGGGTGGCACCGTATTGTTCTTTGCAGAGGTGAACAATGTCAATATGTCCGCCCGCCGCGGCCTGTACCAACGCGTCGTTAACGTTGGTGGCGCCGTATTGACCTTTGCAAAGTCGAACAATGTCAATATGACCGTCCCTGGCAGCCATACTCATGGCAGTTTCAATTAGCGTGGCGCCATAGTCCTCTTTGCAAAGTCGAACAATGTCAATATGACCGTCCCTGGCAGCCATACTCATGGCAGTTTCAATTAGCGTGGCGCCATAGTCCTCTTTGCAGAGACGAACGATGTCAATGTGACCACTACTAGCAGCCGTGTGCATGACTGCGTCGACGAGCGTGGCACCGTATTCTTCTTTGCAAAGGCGGACAATATTAGTGTGACCGTATTTCGCAGCCGCAATCATGACCTCGTTTACATGATCGGCGCTGTATTGTTCTTTGCAGAGGCGAACGATGTTGGTATGCCCGGCGGAAGCGGCCGAGGTCATGATGGTGTTCCAATCAATACATATACCAGTAACGTTTGAATAAGTACAATGTATCCATTGTAGGAGACGATAATGGCCGTGGGAAGCAAACAGGGCGACGCGGTGACTAAATATGGGTGGACAATGGTTATTCGTGATTATTTTCTTCTTTTTTTGTTGTCGCTGATGCTGTTGACTTATGATAGACCGCCAGGCGCGACAGACGTGTTGAGTAAGAATAGTGTAGTCGCGGCTGCAATAATGTGAGAGTATAATGTCTAAAATGTCAGATGGCAGGAAAGACAAGTCGGTCATTGTTGTTGTTTTCTGGGAGCAAGATGATAATAATGATGGTACGAGTCGGTCAATCGGCAAGGTAATATGAGTGATAGATGCCACGAACACTATATATACCGATGATGGTCGTTGTTGAAGAAGAAGTAAGTGTGTGATATATGAGATGTACAAAAACAGAAACAATAAATAGAAATGGTTTTAATAATACTGGCCAATATTACAGATATAATTATCTCGAGATATGTTGACGTCGGCAACGGAGAAAGGCAGGTGAAAATGCAATATATATTGAACCGCAATGAATATATACAGTTATCACGCAGAAAAAACAAACAAACAGGGGATCTATAAGAGGACAATAGCAGTTGTAAAATACTTTGTTCATATAAATATATAAGTAGAATAATGGCGGAAGAGCATACGAGTGTGGTGTGCTGGAGTGCAAAGCAGCGAGCACGGCAACAAGTGTATATGTTGTATAATTTGCACGATGATCCGGAATATTATAATTTTGCACATATGCTGGTGTTTCCGTCGGTGGATAGTTTGGAATTTTTGAATAAGTTTATGTTGGAATCAAAGGAGAATGTATTGAAGCAACAGCCGCAAACATTACTGAGAATTCGTGGCGACCAATCGTGGGTGGCGCCGCACTTGCAAGTTACACTCGTAAGGATTGCAGATACAGATAGCGAATGTGAATTAAAACAACATCCGTTGTTCGCATGGTCCGATGGGACGCTGTCGACCATTGTTATCGCGGACGACCAGGAGGACATTGCATCAATTCAGCAATTTATCACAGAAAAAGGAAGTCATAAATAAATACACCCCGCTTTGCTCGCTAATTAACGTAGAATACTCGTATATACCTGTAGTGTATATATATGCACAGACTCTCTCCTTTGTTAGGCCCTGGCACCAGCATCGGTAACGACTACGACGACGTGTCGACGTCGGCAGTTCCAGTAAGGGTCCAAACATAGTACCACGGGTTCTGCTGTGCACCACAATAATAATGTTGGGGCGCACCGGGTCTGAGCCAGGTGTATCCACTATGCATATAAGTATACAAATAGACTTTTACCCAAAGTAAATACTAATAATAGTTCTTGTTTGTGTAATAGTATTTTGTATAAGGGGATGATGGATGGTATGGAGTGTACATGACATGATGTTGAGGTGTACAAAGAAAAGTGTAAAGTGGTGTTGGCAGTTGACTAAGTAATTGTTTATTAGTCCTACAGAATATACATCGAGATATATATATTCGTAGTGTTAATCGTTGGTGGGCAGTGTAGGATCAGAGACAGAGCAGCAAAAAAAAGGATGTGTTGTGGTGGACCCACACACGCCCCGAGTGGTGAGTTGGAAAACAAAAATAGTACAGGTCCCGCCACGTAACCTCAGAGTAGGAAATTTGTAAGAATGTTGCTGCACTATGTAGTGTATTGAGGTTAACTAAAAATATTACAACCAATATGTAGATTATGGCATGTTCTGTGTGTTTGTAATAAGAAAACAATATTATATTACAGTGTTTGTACACAAGCCTGGTAACATGTTTAAGGTTTATTCTGGGGTTTCGTGGCGGGACCTGTAGTAACATGGACTGGTTTAGTGTGGAGGATAGTGAACAAAATTAATATCAGAGAATTACATCGGATGCGACGGTGAATGAAGGGTCTTATTGAATGCCGCGGCACCACTGAACATATAACTCATGTTCGTGACATTGGCCGTGTTCCATGCGTGGAGGGGTTGATTAAACGCCACGGCACCACCGAACATATAATGCATGTTCGTCACATTGGCCGTGTTCCATGCGTTGAGTGGTTGATTAAATGCCGCGGCACCACTGAACATAGAGGTCATGTCCGTGACATTGGCCGTGTTCCACGTATGGAGAGGTTGATTGAATGCCGCGGCATCATAAAACATACAACTCATGTTCGTGACAGCGGCCGTGCTCCATGCGTTGAGTGGTTGATTAAATGCCGCAGCACCACTGAACATATAACTCATGTTCGTGACAGTGGCCGTGTTCCATGCGTGGAGTGGTTGATTAAATGCCACAGCATCATAAAACATATGATTCATGTTCGTGACATTGGCCGTGTTCCATGCGTTGAGTGGTTGATTAAATGCCGCAGCACCACTGAACATATAACTCATGTTCGTGACAGTGGCCGTGTTCCATGCGTGGAGGGGTTGATTAAATGCCACAGCATCATAAAACATATGATTCATGTTCGTGACATTGGCCGTGTTCCATGCGTTGAGTGGTTGATTAAATGCTGCAGCACCACTGAACATATAACTCATGTTCGTGACAGTGGCCGTGTTCCATGCGTTGAGGGGTTGATTGAATGCCGCGGCACCATAAAACATACAACTCATGTTCGTGACGTTGGCCGTGTTCCATGCATTGAGTGGTTGATTAAATGCCGCGGCACTACTGAACATATGACTCATGTCCGTCACATTGGCAGTGTTCCATGCGTTGAGTGGTTGATTGAATGCCGCGGCATAATAGAACATATGATTCATGTCCGCGACATTGGCCGTGTTCCAAGTATGGAGGGGTTGACTAAAAGTCTCAGCATCACAGAACATAGAGGCCATGTCCGTGACATTGGCCGTGTTCCACGTATGGAGAGGTTGATTGAATGCCGCGGCACCACGGAACATATGACTCATGTTCGTGACATTGGCCGTGTTCCACGTATGGAGTGGTTGATTGAATGCCGCGGCACCACGGAACATATGACTCATGTTCGTGACATTGGCCGTGTTCCACGTATGCAGAGGTTGATTATATGTCTCGGCATAATAAAACATATAACTCATGTCGGTGACATTGGTAGTGTTCCAAGTATGGAGAGGTTGATTGAATGCCGCAGCATCACGGAACATATGATTCATGTCCGTGACATTGGCCGTATTCCATGCGTTGAGTGGTTGATTAAATGCCGCAGCACCACAGAACATATGACTCATGTTCGTGACAGTGGCCGTGTTCCATGCGTTGAGTGGTTGATTGAATGCCGCGGCACCACTGAACATACAAC